>Ga0233412_10000004_pt1 | contig 189453 bp, 201 predicted proteins | sample Na_anoxic_4_MG_FD_180667 | JGI IMG/M metagenome (GOLD analysis project Ga0233412, IMG submission 180667) | Seawater microbial communities from Saanich Inlet, British Columbia, Canada - Na_anoxic_4_MG | ecosystem: Environmental > Aquatic > Marine > Inlet | place: Canada: British Columbia... | reverse complement strand
TGTAACAGCAGCAGTGTCCCATCCACTAATAGTAGCATTCGTAAGGGTTGTATCTTTAAACATACTACTCATATTTGTAACAGCAGCAGTGTCCCATCCATTGATATTTTGATTAAAAGCTGCTGCACCGTAGAACATACCACTCATATCTATAACAGAAGAAGTGTCCCAATTACTGATATTTTGATTGAAAGCTGCTGCATTCGCGAACATACTACTCATATCTGTAACAGCAGCAGTGTTCAAACTAACCAAAGACGTCGGGTCAACGTCTGTAAGGTCTGCACCGTTGAACATACTACTCATATTTGTAACAGTAGTAGTGACCCATCCACTGATATCAGCATTCGTAAGGTCTGCACCGTTGAACATATTACTTAAATCTACAGCAACCGCCACTGCGCCCACCAATGCACTAATATCAGCATTCGTAAGGTTTGCACCGTTGAACATATTACTCATATCTGTAACAGCAGCAGTGTCCCATCCACTAATAGTAGCATTCGTAAGGGTTGTATCTTTAAACATACTACTCATATTTGTAACAGCAGCAGTGTCCCATCCATTGATATTTTGATTAAAAGCTGCTGCATTCGCGAACATACTACTCATATCTATAACAGCAGCAGTGTTCCAATTATTTCCATTGGTAGTTATGTTTTGATTGAAAGCTATTGCACCGTTGAACATATAACGCATATCTATAACAGCAGCAGTGTTCCAATTACCGATATCTTGATTGAAAACTGCTGCACCGTAGAACATAAAACTCATATCTGTAACAGAACTAGTGTTCCAATTACCAATATCTTCATTAAAAGTAGAAGAATTTAGATTTCCACCTAAAGAAGTTTGGCGCCCATTTACAAACGCATCTCTCATATCAGTAACTTGAGTGACGTTCCAATCCTCAATATTATAATAAGCTTTCAATACAGCTTCTTTTTGAACAGGGGTGCCTAAATATCCATCGATAGCCGCGAGAAAGTTCGTATTATTGGTAATTGGTCCCGGTGTGAAACCGGCGAGTGTTACTGAAACGGATGGTGAAATACCAACATTATTCTTTGCTTTTATATAAAATGTCAGCGTTGTGCCAGCCGCCGGAACGGGAATATTTGAGGCCAAAAAGTCAACAGTCACTTCTGTATTCACACTACCATTCGATGTGTAGTTTGCATCATCAGTCGAAAACAAATAATCCGTTATAGGTGCATTTGCAGGTGCGGTCCACGCAAGTTTCACCGATGCATCAGTGGGTGTAGCGCCCACAGTGCCCGTCACACTAGTCACTAATTGTGAAAGTGAAGTTGGTGCATCAGGTATTAACTGAGTAATAGTAGTTGTTGCTTCAGCACCGTCACCGATAATGGAAACTGCTCTGACTTTAAATGAATATGTCACCCCCACTGTCAAACCAGTTAATGTTTGTTCAAGTCCCGCTGGAGTAACTGTGATCCATCCACCATTATCTAAATCATATTCATAATCAGTAATTGGGCTACTTCCTATATTAGTGGGAGCTGTCCATACGATTTTTACCACTCCCGCAGCTATATCAGTTACTATTAAATTAGTTGGTGCATCAGGTATTAACTGAGTAATAGTAGTTGTTGCTTCAGCACCGTCACCGATAATGGAAACTGCTCTGACTTTAAATGAATATGTCACCCCCACTGTCAAACCAGTTAATGTTTGTTCAAGTCCCGCTGGAGTAACTGTGATCCATCCACCATTATCTAAATCATATTCATAATCAGTAATTGGGCTACTTCCTATATTAGTGGGAGCTGTCCATACGATTTTTACCACTCCCGCAGCTATATCAGTTACTATTAAATTAGTTGGTGCAGCAGGAGCAATCGGGGGATGGGTGATGGCTCTACTCTGAATAGAGTTCCACATTCCACCTTTTGAGGCTCTTCCCACCGAACTTACTAAAGAAGCATACTTAAAAGGATTTCCTCCATATTTTTTAGAATTCATTTGAAATTTTTGCATATTCGCTCTTCCATTAATACCTTTTCCTGGCATGTTATAATATTAATTTAGATTTAATATTATAGAAAATTAAGCAGTTATTTTTGGGAATTGAGTGGCGGTGGAAGCACTTCCATCATAATCATCTCCATTTTGATAGAAATTTGGAATGGGGCCTTGTGATGGGGTGGCGGCGACTCTTAAGCCGTATACAAAATCTGCCACGTCCTTCCAACTCAATGCGGTGGACGTGCCCGTTCCCGAATAATTCAAAGTTCCAGTGGTAAGTCCGTCCGCTCCGTCGAAAATAGAATTCATGTCTCCCCCGCTCAAGTAGACCGCACCGCCGAGAGGATGCGTTGGTGTCACAACGCCTGCAAATCTCCAGTCACTCAAATCCGCAGCGAATGCTGACGCGTCTTTAAACATACCATTCAAATTTCCTAGTCTTCTAACTAAACCAGTTCCTTGCCAACCAGGCAGACCTAATCCTGTAAAATTTGTTGCTCCGTAAAACATTTGAGCGCCATTCAGGTGCACGGCCGCCCCGCCGGTCGCCTGAATCCATGTTAGAGTGCCATTGAAACTAGTTGCATTTTTGAACATCGCGAAGAAAGAAAAACACTGCCCGCTAATAGTCCATGTGAGAGATTGATTGAAAGCAGTTGCATTTTTGAACATACTATTCATATTTTCAACAGCAGCAGTGTCCCATCCACTGATATTTTGATTAAAAGCTGCTGCCCTGTTGAACATACCTGTCATATCTGTAACAGCAGCAGTGTCCCATCCACTGATATTTTGATTGAAAGCTGCTGCGCCGTTAAACATACTACTCATATCTTTAACAGAACTAGTAACCAACACCAACTGATATACATTAATTCCGCTTTCCCCGTTATTGAAAGCGGAGGCATTCTCAAACATACTACTCATATTTTCAACATTGTCTGTCTTCCAGGTCCCGGCGCCGCCATTGTTATTTGGGTGTATGTCATGGTTAAAAATCGTGCAATCCTTAAACATTGCACTCATATTTTCACAATTATCTGTAACTAATTTACTAATATTTTTATTGAATTGGGTACATCCTTCAAATAGACTAGACATATCATTGCAATTTTTGAAAATTTCATTCTTGTTCCCCGGTGCATCTATCGGGCTAAAAAGACCATCAAAATTTGCTGTGGTAAGGGCGTTTTTAAACATTGCCTTACACGATACGCCACTAGCACTTCCTAATTTCGCTGTGATTGAATAGTTAGCACTACCACTACCAGCACCACCACCTAAAAGAGCACCACCATTGGTGAAATTTGTTGCGCCCTCAAACATAGATTCCATTGTTGTAACAGAACTAGTATCCCACGCATTAGCCCCGGTTCCAGTATCAGTAAGTGATCCCAATATAGGTTGATCAAAACTAGTTGCGCCTTTAAACATAGATTCCATTGTTTGAACAGCAGTAGTGTTCCATCCACTGATATCTTCATTAAAAGTAGTTGTATCAAGGGTTCCGCCCAGAGTAGAGTTGCGCCCATTTTTAAACGCCTCCGCCATATTAGTAACCGCACTAGTATCCCAATCACCGATTGCTCCGAATTGAGATACTACTGTAGCCTGATTCGAGCCACCCGCTGACCACAAATCAATAGTTTTCAAGAAATTAAGGTCAGTTACAGGAGATTTTGGTCGTGGTGGTGTTACTGCTGCTGCAGTTCTACTCTTAATTTTCTGACATATAACTCTGTTTCTTCCAAAACCGCAGCTTATTAATCCTGCTGACATTGGATTACCACCGTATTTTGGTGTATTGCGTTGTGTTCTAGTAATTCTAACTCTACTAGGTACTTTTCCACTCATTATAATATTAATAAAGAATTTAATATTATAATTAATTTTTCTTTTTATCTCTAACATCGGTTCGTTTTTGAATTACACATACCACCTCCAATTCTTCCGCGACAAGTGACAAAAGAGTTAAAATTCCAAGGATTATTTCCTGCAAATTTAGATGTATTTGATTGAAATTTTGTTCTAGCTACGCGTCCATTTAAACCTCTAGGTGGTATTATATTTTATACAGATATAATTTCTTTTTGTAATATATAATGTTTAATTTTATATATAACTTATTTTGGAAAAATCCTGAAACAAATTCATTATGTCCCAATAGTTTCTCCACAATGCCTAGTAACAAATTTCATAATTTTGCTATAGTTAGAGTTAAACCCGATGAGGATTAGTTATACAGATATAATTTCCTTTTTTGCCTTTTCCAGTTGAGCCAATTTATCTAAACTATACTGTAAATTTTTCCTTAAACGTGCCTCATCCTTAGCTGCAAATCGTTTTTCTCGAAGAATTTTTTCTCCTAAATTTTTAGCAATATGATAGTGTCCACACCAGTAAGCGGCAATTGCCACTTCATCAATGAAGCGATAATCGTGAATTGCTTTATGAACAAAAAGTAAATCTTCTGGTTTTTCTATACCAAATGCTAACATACCATAAGCAAATGCTCGTTGGTAAGCACCGTTTTTTCTATACGTATTAACAATCGTGAACAATGCTTCTAATCTTGTTTTACGATAATTCCAAGCTTTTAATAAATCATATATTAATTCAGTTTCAAAATCATATTTTCCTGTGCGCGCTTTACACATTGCATAACTATATTTTGCAAAGTAAACTTCCTCATTCCATCCACCCATATCCATTCTTTTTTTATACCACTTAAGTGCTTCTTCCGGTTTCCCAGCATCCCTATATGATTGGGCTAAATAAAAAATAGTTCTTGTGTCTGTAGGATTTTTTTTATGATGTTCTAATAACAGACCAGCATCTTTCATATATTTTTGTTCTGAGGTTACATTATGTGATTTTGCTCCTCCGTGAACATTGGATTTTATATGTAAAATATTAATTCCTACACTTTCACGCGTATAATTATTTTTTAATTTAGTGGCCACTAAATAATTATGAACGGGTGCTCGCCATTCCCAACCAGCGGCATTATTATTTTGAATATTCACTATTCCGGGCAAATAATATTCTACCGAACCATATAAACGTTTCAAATAATAACATTGTTTATTTAAAGTTTTAAACCAGTTTTTATCTGTATAATAAAGTTCTTCATCTGCATCAATAATTAATGCATAGTCAGCCTTGCCTACTGCCTTTTTAAGTGCCTGATCACGATTTACTCCAAAATTTACCCATTTTTCGTGATAGATTTCTCCCTTAATTCCATACTCATCCATTATTTTTTTGATAAGTTCAGGAGTTCCATCTTCAGAACCGGTATCAACAATAACGTAGTAATCTATAATCTCTCTAATGGTCTCAAGTAATACTGGCAATGTATTACTTTCATTTTTTACTATCATATTTAAACAGATTGTTGACATATTATACTTATATTTACAATGATTCTTTTATTTTAAAATAATAAAAATATATATAAATGCCAAATTATAGATTTGATTTTATTTATAGTTCATTAAAATTTATTCAAGAAAACTTTGTGCAAATATTATTAGTATCTATTATTTGTTTTTTGATAGTAAGTTATCTAGTATTAAATAATGTAACATTTCCGAAAGATAAAGCACAACAAGTAAAGCGAGTAGTAGTGATGGAGACTATGGATAATTCTAATACTTCTGCTATCAAAAAATTTGAAGCAAAAAAACAGTTCAATAAAGATTTGAAAAAAGGATTTTGTAAAAAGTCTGTGGAATCTCTTAGTCCAAAAGAGCTTGAAGCAGAGATGAATCGAGAAAATTTGAAATGTAAGTCTCTGGGAGAAAAAAGTGTTTGCACCAATGCATTATGTTGTGTATGGGCAACTGCTAAGAAAGGAAAGGGTTTATGTTTAGGAGGAGATAAAACTGGACCTACAAAGAATCCGCCAAATATGCAAATCGATGAATATTATTATTTAGACAAAAAATACAAGCTTAATTAAAATTTAGAAAATTGATTTATAGATTGTTATCTAAATAATATATAAATCATGATTATTCCAGTAAAATGCTTCACTTGTGGCAAAGTTTTAGGTGATAAATATCTTTACTATGTTAAAGAGGTGCGTCAAAAAAAGATAGCAAAGGGAATAGAATTAGAGAATGTCATTTATGTTACAAAGGATAATATAGAAAAAACAATAGAGGGTCACATTTTGGATGAACTAGGATTAAATAAAATTTGCTGTCGAAGACATTTATTGACACACGTAGATTTAGATTAAAATATCTTTGATATATATATATGGTTCGTAAACACACAAAAAAACACAGAAAGAGTAGCCGTCATAAGCGCAGTCTTCACAGGCGCAAGCGTAGAGTAAAAACTAGAAAATCACACCACAAGAAACGTCATCGTCGCAGAAAACGTAAAACGCGTCGTCGCAAACGCCGCCGTGCTCAGAGAGGTGGATGCGGACAATGTGTATCTGGTTCCAATATGTTTAGGTCACAACCATCGTCTTTTCAAGGTCCGGCTTCAATGAATGGTGAAGCGGCGCCTGGAAGCAATTATTATGCTAAATTACAGCAACCAAATCCACCTGCATTTCCAAAATCTACTAATGGTGGAACAGATATTGTCCAAAAAGGCGGTGGTTTAATTGGACCAAATACAATGTATAATTTAGGTTTAGGAGGATTGCAACGCGGGTGGTGGGATGTCACTAATGGCGCCAAAAATATTTATCATCAATGGAATGGTAATGACCCAATAGCCAGTGCTTCATCAATGAAACAGCCTATTGACCAAAAATTGAAAATTATATCTTATAATCCACCAAATGTTTCCAAAATCTATGATAGTGGTGCTAAACAAGCAGCACAATATTCTCTCCAGAATCAATAAACTTTTCTTTTTAATATGTATACAATGAATCTTATAAAAACATTTAATTCATTATGTACTCCTGCCCAATTTTATTTAGCTATTTCAACCATATCCATAGTCGGAATGCTGTTACAGAATTTAGGAAATTCTAATAAATACTGCATTGGAACTTTGCAAGCACCTTGTCCAACGCATAATATGGTTTATTTTGCCATAAAAGCTTTTTATGTGTTGATTTGGACGTTCTTATTACAAAAATTATGCAAAACAGGTTACAAAAATATTTCGTGGTTTTTAGTTTTGTTACCATTAATCACTATGTTTGTTTTAATTGCTATTTTTATGCTGACTTTGATGCATCAATAAAATGATATGTATTTTTATAATATTTATCATTAAATACGTTTTAAAAAAAAGGCTTATGATATAGTATATGGATAATCCAGACACATGGAAATTTATTGATATGTATTTTAGAGATAATCCTCGCTTTAAGGTGACACATCACATTGATTCATATGATAATTTTATGCAAGAGGGAATTTCGCAAATTTTTAATGAAAAAAATCCAATTCGTTTTTTCAAAGGACCAGGTAAATATCGTGTTATTGAAGGAGATGATGTGCAAAATTATCACGATGATGATTATCAATATGAATGTGAGATTTATTTAGGAGGAGAAAATGGCGATCAAATTTACGTTGGGAAACCTATTATTTACGATTCAAATGATAGACAACATTTTATGTATCCAAATGAAGCTAGATTGCGAAATATGTCATATGGAACTACAATTAACTATGATGTTACACTTAAATTTAAAATTTTGTTGCAAAAAGAAGACGGGAATTTTACAGAACATCGTGAAACAATGACTATCGAAAAAATGTATTTAGGTAGATTTCCAATTATGTTGCAATCTAAATTATGTATTTTAAATGGTTTAGCTGCTGAAGCACGTTATAATATGGGAGAATGTCGCAATGATATGGGAGGCTACTTTATTATTGATGGTAAAGAAAAAGTAATTATTTCTCAAGAAAAATTCGCAAATAATATGCTTTATATTAAGAAAGATTTTAACGACGTTTATAGTTATGCAGCTGAAATCAAATCAGCAGCAGAAGATGTTTCCAAACCCATTAGAACATTATCTGTTAGAATTGTTGCACCACAACCCAGTTCTAGTAATAATCAAATTGTTGTTAATATTCCAAATATTAGGAAACCTATACCTTTATTTATTGTGATGAGAGCATTAGGTATTGTTTCAGATAGAGAGATTATTACAACCTGTTTATTGGATATTGATAAATATTCAGATTATGTTGATGAATTTAGACCGTGTATTCATGACGCTGGAAGTATTTTTACTCAACAAGCAGCACTTAAATATATGGCGTCCTTTACAAAAGGCAAAACAGTAACACAAATTCACGAAATATTAATGAATTTATTTTTGCCCCATATTGGAGAATTAAATTACAAACGAAAAGCATTATTTTTGGGTTATATTGTATTTAGGCTATTGAAAGTAAAGAACGGGGAAGACAAACCAACAGATAGAGATAGTTTTTCTTTCAAGAGAATTGAAACTCCAGGTATGTTATTACACCAATTATTCAGAGAGTATTATTCTTTACAACAACACAGCATATTTTTGAAAATAGATAAAGAATGGACCTATGCAAATAAATCAAAATATCAAAATATGGATTTTAAAAATTTATTTTTAGAAAATTTTCCACTTTATTTCTCTGATAGAGTTGTTGAAACAGGATTTCGAAAAGCTTTTAAAGGAAGTTGGGGTTCGGCAGCACATACCAAAAGAGCAGGAGTTGTTCAAGACTTAAACAGATTATCTTATTGGGGGACAAGTGCCCAATTCAGAAAAATCAATTTAAATATTAGTGCAGACGGTGCAAAAATTATTGCCCCCCGATTATTACACGGAACACAATGGGGTATTATTTGCCCTATTCATACACCAGACGGAGGAAATATTGGATTTCACAAACATTTAGCTATATCTACAATGATTACAAGTGGTTGTTCTGGCAATGGATATATTCCTTATCTTCGCAATTTAGGTATGCAATTATTAGAAGAATGTTCTTACAAATATATGTCAAGTGTCACAAAAGTATTTGTAAACGGCGGTTGGGTTGGCGTAACGAGAAATCCCAAATTATTTGTAGAATTAATTCGCGCCCATAGAAGAAATAATCTTATTAATGTGTTTACTAGTATCAGATGGTTTATTACAAATAATGAAATTCTTATTGCAACTGATGCTGGAAGGCCGTGTCATCCTTTATTTTATACGAAAACCAATGGAAAATTAAGTTTTGAAAGGGAATCTGTTATGGAAAAACTTAATAACGGTAATTTAACTTGGCACGAAGCGTTAACAGGATTTTTAAATATTAAACAAACCGACCTGACAGTTTGCGACATCCACGCTCAGGCAAAATATATGACACCAGATATTTTATCAAGTTTAAATGCTTCATCGTCAATTATCGAATATTTGGATACACAAGAACTTGAAAGTTCTAAAATTGCTCTTAGCACGTTAAAGCGTGATGAATATCTTTCTCAACACGTAACACACGCAGAGATTCATCACTCTTTTTTGTTAAGTATTATGGCAAATCAGATTATCTTTCCAGAAAACAACCAATTTCCACGTGATTTATTTTCGTGTGGTCAAAGTAAACAAGCAGCATCGCTTTATAGTTCTAATTATCATAATCGTATTGATAAAACAGGAATTATTTTAAACTATGGACAAATTCCTTTAACAAAATCTAGATATCTTAAATATACAACTAATGAAGAACATCCTTATGGAGAGAATGCTATTGTTGCTGTAATGTGTTTTTCAGGTTATAATACCGAAGATGCAATTCTCATTAATGAAGGTGCGCTACAAAGAGGTTTGTTTAGAACTACATACTATAATATGTATGAATCTCACGAAGAAACAACAAAATTTGGCTCATCAAAGATAGATTCAAAATTTATGAATATTCAAAACAATTCTGTTGTTGGTCAAAAACCAGGTTATGATTATGGATTATTAGATGAAAATGGTTTAATTAGAGAAAATACGCGTATGAATGAAAAAGTAGTAATGATTGGAAAAGCAACCAATAGTTTAACTCAAGCAGGAACATACATTGATATGTCAAAAACACCCAAAAAAGGACAAAAGGGTTATGTTGATAAAGCTTTTATGACTGAAGGTGATGAAGGTGGTAGAATTGCTAAAGTAAGAATTAGAGAAGAAAGATATCCCGCTATAGGAGATAAATTTTGCTCTAGAGCAGGACAAAAAGGAACTATTGGATTAGTTGTTCCTGAATGTGATATGCCATTTACAGCTGATGGTATAAGGCCAGATATTATTGTAAATCCTCACGCTATGCCTAGTCGCATGACAATAGGTCATTTAGTTGAAACTTTAACTAGTAAAAGTGCTGCGATTTATGGTGGTTTTGGTAATTGCACAGCATTTGAAAACCAAGGGCCGAAAAATAAAATTTTGGGAGATATGTTAATTAAATCTGGATATCACTCAACAGGTAATGAAATTCTTTATAACGGTATGACAGGTGAACAATTAGAAACAGAAATTTATTTCGGTCCTACCTACTATCTTAGATTGAAACATATGGTTAAAGACAAGATTAATCATCGTGCAAAAGGTCCTAGAACTAAATTAACTAGACAGACTGTTGGGGGAAGAGCAAATGATGGTGGATTAAGAATAGGAGAAATGGACAGAGATTGTTTAGTTGCCCACGGTTTATCTTATTTTATTGAAGAATCGATGATGGTAAGAGGAGACCAGTTTTATATGGCTGTATGCAATCAAACAGGATGCATTGCTGTTTATAATGAAACACGAAACATCTTTTTAAGTCCTATGGCTGATGGCCCATTGAAATTCACGCAAAATATTGACAATACATTTAATATAGTTAATGTGAGTAGATTTGGAAGAGATTTTAGTATTGTAAGAGTTCCATATGCTTTCAAATTGCTTATGCAAGAACTAAAAAGTATGAATATTCAGATGAGAATTATTACTGAAGCGAACGTAGACCAATTAACATCTCTAACGAGAAGTGAAAATATTGAAACATTAACTGGAAAAGATACTTTTGGAAAGATAGAAATAGAAAATCAAAACAGATTAGAATCGACACAAGAAGCACCTGAAATATTGAAACAGGCTGCGCCGGAAACAGTTCAAATTACTGAAAATGAATCTACTTTCTGGACAAATCCTTTTGAAAATCAAATTGAAGATGCTCCTATCAATAATTTTGGAACACTTATTGGAGATACACCTATGGTGCAACAAGAACCTCTGCAAGAAGTAAAACAACAAGAATTTTTCAAAAGAGGAGATTTTATTAAATTTAAAGTGGATGGACCTGATGGTTATGTTTATAAAATAATTGATTTTGATGATGACTATATGATATGGATGACTCAAGCCCACAACGGACCTAACAAAGGTAAATATAGAGATGGAGATGATAGAGATTTTACACGAGTTAGTGATTTAGAAATAGCAAAAATTCAAGATTATGCACCAACATCGCCACAACCAACATCACCACAACCAACATCTGTTGCAAACGACACTGCGGTAGATTATGCACCAACATCGCCAGGTTATGCACCAATATCACCTGACTATTCGCCAACAACTGGTGCTCAACGAGAAAACAAAGTAATTACTGTAGATACTGGTAATATGCCTGAGTTAGATTTAGGAGAACCTGTTGTAACGGAAAAAACTAGTGTTAAAATTTTAGGCGATAATACTGATAAAAATTTAAGTGTTATAGCTGAAGTAGATGAAAAAACAGAAGAAGATGATAATAAAACGGATAGTAATAGTCAAACAAAAAATGTTAAAACAGGTTTATTATAAAAATTGAAAAAGATTTAAAAATATTCGGAATACAATATAAAATGAGTGCATCATCCGCTAATAGTGTTCTTGTATCTAAGATTTATAAATCCAGAAATATAATTCTAGATTTATTGAAAAAACGAGGTTTCAATACAAATGATTATGAAGGTTTCAGTATTAATGAAGTTCATATAATGAATACAAACAAACAATTGGATTTACTACTTACAAATCCGACTACAAAAAAAAAGGTATATGTGAATTATCGACATTCAAAGAAAATCTCTCCAGGAATTATTCATGAAATGGTAGATGATTTGTTTAATGTAGAAGAAATTCTTGATAAAAATGATGAATTGATTATAATTACAAAAGATAAAGCGAATGATACTACCATTAAACTATTAAGACATCTTTATGATACGGAAGGTATATTTATCAATGTTTATAACATTGACAACTTTCTATTTAATATATTGGAACATACACTAGTCCATCCACATCGTGTTTTAAATAAAAAGGAAAAACAGGAAGTTTTTAAGAAATACAATATTAGCAACGGACTGGAAATTCCTGAAATATCTCGTTTTGATCCAGTTGCTCTTGCTATAGGGCTTAGACCAAATGAATTATGTGAAATTATTAGACCCAGCACATCATCTATTACTTCTATGTATTATAGAATTTGCAAGGCATAATTATTTATAGAAGATATATATATATATGTCTTTTAAAGGAAGAATTAATAATTTAGAAAAAAATTTTTATTTAACATTAGAAGGTTATAAAAATGCCTATATTCAAAAAGAAAGAGATGCTACTTCAGAAAATATTAATTTGTTTGGTGGTGCTGAAAGAAGATTAAATACTGTTTTTTCCAGTTTAATACAATTACAAGCAGATATACAATCAACTATAAAAACAAATGCAGTAGATATTAGACAAGGCAATACACAAATAACAAGTGCAAAAAAAAGTTGGGATAATTCAAAACAAGAATTGAAAAATGAATATGCTACTAATTTAGCAGCAAAACCTTTAAAACAAGATACTTATAAAGAGAAAAATTCTACAACTTTAACAAATCTTTTTTATGTATTGGGTTTGATTGCTATAATGGTATTAATTATAAAACAATTTAAGGCAAATTCTCCTGCTGGTAATAATGCTATTCCTGTAGCTAGAGCTGTTCCAGTAAGAATATAATGAAATTATCAAATACATTTTCTAAATCTATGTTATAGAAAATGTTTCCAGATTTTTCAGAACAAAATGATCCTTCTCTAAAACAAGGTGAAAAATTTAATGCAAATATAAAAATGTTTGATGAAATGGTAGACCCTCAACTACAAATTATTGAAAAAGGTAGCCCAAAAGTATTGGAAGGGTTTAGAGAAAACATGGGACCTGGCGAAGCAAAATTACAAGGTATTTCTGATGAAGAGCTCAAAAAATTAAATAATTTAGAAACTCAGTTTAACGATAAATTAAATCAATATAAGTCTGCATTTAAAGGATATTTAACCGAATTAACAAATCAACAAAATGTCAAATCAGTTAATTATAAAAATAAAATAATTACTGGTCCTCAAGGTAGTAAATATTGGGTAAACAATATGGGTTACACACGTAAATTCTCAACAGATGCGTGGGCTAAGCGTGATTCTAGTTGTCCATCAACTAGTGGCAATGTTTCGCAACAAGACTTAGCAAATTTTCCACAAGGACAAGGTATGAATCCATATGAAAAATGTGGTCCTGTAGGAATAAATGTGCAATCAAGCGCAGGTGGAGGGACAGCGTGGCTTGGAGCAAATGGTCAAAAACATCCTTATCAGGATTTACGTAACAAAAATAAAAATTGTCCGTCACAGATAACTACATTAACACCTAGGCAATATAACGCCATTCCCACAGGCAAAGTATGGACTTCAAATGATTCTTGTAATCTTTTAGGAAGCTCTGAAAAATGGAGTGATGTAGAAAAATTAAATAATGAATTAATTACTATTTCTAATCAAATGAATGAACAAGTAAAAGTGCTCAGTGCACACGATACAAGAATAGATACTGAAACTCGTGTAAAAAAACAAAACTTAATTCAAAAAGCCAAACTATTGGATGATGAACGTAAAAAAATCAATAATGCTATTACAGGCATATTAACATCAGAAGGAGATTTAGAAGATAAACGATTGGAAGTATCGGCTAGTAATCTTCATTATATGGTATGGCTTTTAGCATTTGTCACATTGGGAGGAATTGCAGTACAGCAAGTATTAAAAAGATAGACTTTTATATCTATATATTATAGATAACATGGTTTTCGAAAAACTTGTCAGCTCTATAGCCAATCGTTTGGATGGAAAAGAAATCGCTGAACCTCCATTGATGCGAAATGAATTGCAACAAGGTATTGAATATTTAAATACAAGAGGAAAAGAAATAACTGATTTAACAACTCAGTTAAGTTTAATAAACAGTGAAGGATTTTCAACAAAACCTTTAGACGAAGCAACAAGTAGAGAATTAGATATAATTAAGAGTCTTAAGAATAAATTTGATGTTAGTCTTTCAAGTTATTCCAGAAAGTATCAAAGCTTTATGTCTAATTATAATAAATATTCTGGAATGGTTACATCGTGTAAACAAAAATGTAATTCATATTATCCTGTAGGTTCTGTTGCGTGGAGTTATAATAGACAGGCGTGTAAAGGTGGGTGCGAAATAAAAGGACCTTATGCAACACAATGCGAAGATAGGTATAAATCTATGGGAGGAAATATGTCTTGTAGTGCAATAGAAGCAAGAGGCGTATGTAGTGGTGGGTCTGTTATTGATGAAACTTCTGCCAATAATCCTGCTGAGAAAGATTCTAAGTATGGAAATACATATGCGGAGGGTTGTTGTGTATGTGGCGGAGGTTCCGGTGGTCCACCACAAGCTACTGTTAGAGGTTCAAAAGTTAAAAATTGTAATGATATGTGGCGACCATTTGGTTATAATAGGCCAAATTTTACAGTTAATGCCTGTAGAAATGCTCCATATGCTAGTCCACAAGGTGCTGCAAATTTATGGAGAGATTATAACTCGCTAGTTGCATCAAACAATGATTTAATGAATCTCTCTAAATTAATTTATGCAAAAATAGAAAAACTCCGTGATATTGATAATAGTATAGCAAAAGATATACTAAGTAAACGTTCATTATTAAAAAAACAATTAAGTGAATTTGATACCACTTATGCTACTTTAAAAAGTGTCGAAGGTCAAACAACCGCAACAACAACAGGTATATTAAATGATCTTCATTTAAGAAATCAAGCAGCAAATCTTAGATTTTATCCGTGGGCTCTTTTAGCAATTTCTGGACTAGCTATTGCCATATATCAAATTAAAAAAGCATAAAAATTTAATATAAAATAATTTTTTATGCATTAATATTATATAATGAGTGATATGTCAAAAAGAGCCTTTAATGCTAATCATGGCGCAATGTTACAACAAAAGCATGATAATACTGTAAAAAATATTCAAGAATTACAAGAACTTGAAAAATATATGTTTCAGAACTTACAAAACATTAATAAGGCAGACTCTTCCGCTGCTAGTGAAGCTGCGCTTATTCAACAACGCATTAATGAATTGAGTGCAATGCGACAAAACTTATTCACCCAATTGAAAAATATGTATACCAATGTTCAGTCAGATGCATCGAACAGTAGAGGAGACCTTGCTGACCAGATTGCTGTTGTGGAAATTGTAGAGAAAGAATTAAGCGCAGCTAAATCTAATCTTAATCAAATAATTCAAGAAAGAGATAATAAACTTCGTATGGTAGAAATAGGAGAATATACAACGGCACGGTATGAAAGTCATAAAAATATCCTTAAAGTAGTAGTATATGGCGTTGTTGTAATTATATTAATTACAATGATTATGTCATTTGATTGGTTTCCTAAAATTGCGGGCACTGTTGGTATTATTACTACTATTGCAATTACTTTAGCACTTGTCTTTCGTGAATTAATGGATAACTATGGTCGTTCTAATCTTGTTTGGTCACAGTTTGAGCAACCATATGATAAATCAATGATTGACGACAAACTTTCTGGTGGAACCACCCAGAGTGTGTGGGCAGCAAATCAACAATCATTTGCAAAAGCTTATCAACAAGCTAAAGCTCAAGCATCTTCTGGATTAACGTCTATTGCTGATGGAAGTGCTGCTGCAAAAGCGCAATCCGCTGTTCAAAATGTTGCTACACAAGCACAACAAAGTCAAGGACAAGTAGTTGCTCCTACAAGTAGTTCAACTTCGGAGGGATTTGCACCATTTTAATAATTTCTAACTATATAATAATTAAAATGGATGCCCAATTCAATATATTGAATAGTATAATTGCACAAAATAAAGCAAGTAGTTCTCAAATGAGAAAACAGATGTCAGGAGAATTAGCAATAAAAGCATATGAAGACCAAATGATTAAAGCTAAACAAGAAATACAAAATTCGCCTGGAGAATTAGCAGCAGCGCAAAAAGCTTACTACACGCAAAAATATGGTTTAGCTGGATATCAAGATTTTAAAGAAAAAAATGCTGAAAAAGAAATGGAACAATACGGAAAAAATAAAACACAACTTTTTGAAGAAGAAATCAATACACTTAAAAATTTAGTTGATCTATTATCTTCACAAACTATTTATACTAGTAGAATGGATGATATTAGAAATAATTATGTTTCAAAAAAGCAAGATTTAGAAAATAAAGTTAAATCCACAAAATCGAAGAAAAATGTTGATGATAGATTGGCTACTTTTTACACTAGTCAGACGGACTTTAATGTTGAATCAATGTGGTATGTTAACAAATTATATTGGGGCCTTATACTTGTTTTTCTTGCAGCTATTATTTATAATCGACAATATAGCAATAAAATTACTGTATTGATGTTTATATTCTCTATTGTAATAGTTTTTGTTGGAAGAACTTTACGAGAATGGATTAGAATTGATTATGCATTTAGAAAAGTTTTAGAATATTTCTCACAAATCTTAATGTATATTACTTTTTCTATAAGAGTGTTATTAGATAAACTATTTTAAGTAGTGTAATAGATATAATAAAAATAATATTTTTTATTCTTTAATATTATTTTTAAACTGCAATGTTTGCTACAATTTCATCGCTTTCTTCTTCTTCTTGAAGAGTATAACCTTTCCAACCACCCTTATATTTACCAAGTCTTTTATCCAAAAACTCATATAATTCCTTACCTTTTGGAACTCCTTTTCCGTGATTATCTGTATACCAAATTCGAAAATCATTATATACAACTGTTTTTAACAAACGCTGTTCACTATTCTCCACCACCCTTTCATTGAAGAATTCAGTAAGATAATCTTGTGATGCCCTATATTTATTTGCCGATGCCATAACAATATCACAATCTTCCACCTTACCTTTTGTTTTAAAAGCAATATCTACAAGCATTGCAAAGAATACAGGTGCCCATTTCTTAAAATTATTTGCTATATTTTTATCAATGAGATATTCATGATCATTTGGATCGCCAGAAGGGTCTTTCACAAATTTTGAAATAAAATCACATACACGAATTCTTCTCCACGTACCATCATCATTACTCTTAATGTCAAATAATGTATTTGTGCAAACTACCAAATTAAATTGTGGAATAAATGTTACCGTATCTTTATATAAGGTTCTACCTTGAATAGGGTCTCCACCAGTAATTTCTTTCATAATTCCTTCATTTATCTTTTCTTGTTTACAAGGTTCTTGCATTACTGCATATCTACAACCTTTAAGTTGTGCAATTTCTGGTGATGCAGAACCAATTCCTGTTCTCTTTTGTGTAATCATTGTAATTGGAACAGTTTTTTTATAATCACCCAGAATCATACTCATCAATTCGACAAGTTTGGATTTACCATTTCTACCACAACCAGTATAAATATTAAATGTTTGATTATCATTTGTTCCTATGAGACAAGAAGATAAATGTTCCCACATATATTTTCGCAAATCTTCTTGTGGAAATAACTTAGTCATAAAATCGTGAATTTCCTTTTGTATTTGATTTTGTTCTGAATCATTACGGTCTAGAGGAACATAGTTAATATGAGTTGACATTGATAAATAATCTTCTGGTTGACCTTCTCTAAATTCACCTTTATCAAAGTCTATAATTCCATTTTTGCACCCTAATAACATAGGATTTACATCAAGTTTATTTTGGAAACCATTCTCATAAAATATCTCCTGAGCTTCTTTCATAATATTGTTTTTACTGCAAGTATTTCTTAAAGCTTGTGAAATAATTGTTAATGATTTGCAGGTTGTTACCATAGAATCGTGTTCTGTTTGACTCATACCTTCACCTGCTTTATCTTTTACTGCGTGAATTTTATCGAAATAAATAGATGCCAATTTATTTGATAATTTGCGTCGAAGAGCAGTTCCTTCTTCACTTTCACTCCATAATGGTACTGTAAATTCATACCAAATTTTATTTCTATGTGAGGCACATTTAAATCTATCTTTAAAGAGTTGATATAGGACCATTGCTATATCATAATCAGTTCTACCTACAACAGTAATATTCACATAATAATCAATAGTTTGTTTCTTAATAATTTCAAATTTAGCTTCATCTTCTTGTAATGCCCACCACATTAACGAACGTGAAGACAATCCTTCATCTCGCATTTCATTCCAGGTGCTATACATCTCTCCGATAGTATCATAATCAAATTTATCAGATTTACTGGAAAATTTTACCCACGTCAAGAAAAGCCTATGATCTGTATTATGTAGCGCCCATCCAACTTTAAGCCACGCTTCATATGGATTATAATATCTTTCACCCAAAATCATTGTATAATCGTGTGTTTCTTTTACGTGATATTCATCTTTCGACGGATCATCTAGAACAACCTTGAGTTGTGTGTCTAATTCTTGTGAATTAGTAATATCTTCATATCTCGCTGTTGAATTAATACCCAATACAATATTTACATTGCGACGCTTCCGATTTTTCTTTTTTTTTGGCTTATTTTTACCTACATTGGATTTATTATATTGTGTTGCTTCAAAAGATTTATGATGGTTGTTTCTAGCACTAAGCTTATATAAAAGTTCTTCTTTTGGAATTTCATTTAATTCTTCTATGATGGAAACCTGTTCAAGGTCACCATCATCATCGAAACTCATTTTATTTGCAGCGATAAGAATATACGCTTCATTAAATGGTTTTCTACTTCCATACATTTGCCAATTTGTTTTTCCTTTTGGAATGCAAGGGTCAATGATATCATCTACTGTCCATCCATCAATAATAGGCAATGATTCTGTAATTTGATTAAAATCTTTTAAAACTTCTTTCCTAAGCAATAGTTGCTCTTGATAGGTCATTTTAATTCCTATAATAATATGGATACCATCTTTGGTTTTGTCTTCTAATATATTTACATTGGGTTTTTCAAATATATAGACAGGTATTTCTTCTCCTTCAGGGATGTTAATGAGTTTTTTTATATTTTCAAAATATCTATCTACTACATCATCAATAAATCCTGAATCGTGTTGTTTATCAGTAATATCAGTAGAATATCTAAAATCCAAATCAATTAGTATAGGTCCAGCATCTGGAAGCTGACATTCTGTCAGGTATTCTTTTTTACCATCTGCAAATATTTTTTGTGCTAGTAGACTATACAGTCTAGGCAAATCTTTGTCTATAATATTATAGCTGCCACCCCATATACCAGATTCTTCAGGTGTATTGGTATCTGGTATGCGAGTATGAGTATGAATTCCGCCACGTTCTGCTTTTCGTCGAGTTAAGAAACTATTAACGCTAGCTGAAGATGTTGCCATTTTCTATTAAAAAGGGGAGATATTATTAAATCAATTTTTATATATTATGTTCAAATACTGAATCTATAAATAAGTAGTTGAACACAGTAAAGGTAATAAAATATACTTTTTGTAAATTATTTAAATATATTCTAAATATATTTAATATATATGTCAAATAATAAGGGTGCAAAAACTAAATTAGACTCAAACAAAAAAAGACTTCTTAAAGATGTAGTTGATATAATGAAACATCCTTTACACAATGATGGAATTCATTACTTTCATGATGAAAGTAATTTTCAAAAAGGATATGCAATAATTTTCGGCCCAAAAGATACTTTATATGAAAATGGAATTTATTTTTTTGATTTTAATTTTCCCAATGATTATCCCTTTTCTCCACCAAAACTTACATATTTAACAAACAATGGTAAAACTAGATTTAATCCAAATTTGTATAGAAATGGCAAAGTATGTATCTCTATATTAAATACTTGGAAAGGCGAACAATGGACATCATGTCAAACTATTAGAAGTGTTTTATTAACCTTAACTACTCTTTTTCATAATAAACCACTTTTGAATGAACCAGGGATTAAAGAGACTCACAGAGATTTTAATAATTATAATACAATTATTCAATATAGAAATCTTGAGACAGCCATTCTTAGAGTTGCTTTGCAAAAATTATTACCACCACAATTTACAGCAGTTTTTAGTATTATTAAAACGCATTTAATTGAAAACAAACAAAAAATTATAGAAAATATTGAAAATTTTAAAGAACAAGAAAAAGAAGCAAGAATGATATGTTGTAGAACATACAATATGCGTTGCAATATTAATTATGGAAAATTATATGAAGATATGCTTGCTGCTCTAGAACAATTAAATTAAAGTAAAATTGAAATAAAAATATTTATATATAGATATTATAAACTAATGCGGTTCTGTATCGAATGCCATAATATGTATTACATACGTTTATCTGATAATGACGGAGGAAATCTTATCTATTACTGTCGCAATTGTGGCCACGAACAAAATATTGCTGAGACCGATATTGATAATTTATGTATTTCCAAAACAAATGTTTCTTCCAATAAGATATCATATAAAAATATTGTCAATGAGTATACAAAACTTGACCCCACATTACCTAGAATTAAAAATATGAAATGTCCCAATGCAGATTGTAAATCTAACGAAAAATCTCCTGAATCAAAAGATGAAAATGATGATGCATCTCCAAAACCAGAAATTATTTATTTGCGATATGATGACAAAAAAATGAAGTTTATTTATCTGTGTGCGCATTGTGATACAACGTGGTTATCTTCAGATAATAAGTAAAATTGAAAATAATATAAAAACTATCTAAGTTTAATATAATAATGAACGAACTACAGGAAGTAACTACAACTGATTTGGAAAAAAGTATTTCTCCTAATAATAATTCTATTATATTAAGCGAAAAAGATGACGATAGTGATTTTGAAGAGGAATTTAACAATACAATGATGCCAGGAAATGAAAATATTGTAAGAGTTCCACCCAGACTACCTATTTCTAGTGAAAATTATGTTATTCAAAATAATGACGATGAAAACAATATAATTTATGAAAGAGACCAAATTGCAAACACATATGATGAAGATGACGACGACGACGAAGAAGACAATGGAAATAAAGATAACAGTGAAAATGCAGATAAAAATGCAGATAAACCAGAAAATGTAATTATTTCTACAGAAGAAGCAACTAACTTAGTTGCTTCTGAAGATGAAGAAGAAACCGACTCAGAGGACGAAGATAATGAAACTTACCAGAAATTAGAACACGAACTTGACAGGGATATCTTATTAGAATATCATCCTGAAGCTAAATATTCGAGTTACAACGAAGTATTGGCACAATCTAAGATTGTAAGAAATAAAAATGGTGAAATTATTGATGAACTTCATACAACATTACCATTCCTTACAAAATATGAAAAGGCTAGAATTTTAGGTTTGCGAGCTAAACAAATTAACAATGGTTCTGAACCATTTGTTAATATACCAAATAATATTATTGATGGTTCCATAATTGCAGAAATGGAATTAAAGCAAAACAAAATTCCATTTATTATTAGACGTCCTATTCCTAATGGAGGCAGTGAATATTGGAAGATTTCTGATTTAGAACAGTTTGAAGATTAGCGACGTAAATAAGCTCTATTTGTTGATAAATATTTATATAACTCACCTTTTTTCATTTGATAAGATGTATTGGTAAATATATTATTATTAACTCTCGGTGGATTTATAAAAAAGATAGGTTGATTACTAGAATTATTTCCATAATATTTTTGATTTTTCAGTATAGAAGGGAATAATTTTAAATTAGTAGATGTATTATTCCATCTTCCGTATTCAAATTTTTGCGGACAACATATTGTTGAACAAGGAATAGTTATTGAGGTTAATGGTGAAGAAAATGTAGAGGATTTCACTTGATAACTATATGTTTGTCCAATTTCTGCTGTTAAATCTTGAAATTTGTAATTTTTACCTGGTTCGAATAATCCATCATAAGTTCTCACAACAACATTATTTCTTTTTATCTCAAACTTAGTAATTACTGTCATAAAAGGATGTATTGAAACAACAATTTCCGTAGATCCTTTTGTAATAATGGTTTTTGGAGAGATTTCTCTTGTTCCCTTAGGTATATATTTTACTGTAAATGCAGACATATACAATATAAAAATAAAATTAATTTTCCATATAATATTTTATAAGATATTATATGAAAATCATCTTTTTGGACATAAACCAACTCTACCAATTGCCACGCGTGAAGACATCCGAATAGCATTAGAATAAATCATTTTTTTAGATTTTGCTGAATTATTTGGCGCCAATACATTGTCAAAAGCAAATCTTAAACTAGGACATCTTGTTCCTTTTTTATGAGCTTTATGAGCACAATAACTATATACACTTGAAAATCCACGATATTGCATATTAACCATTTGTGTATACTACTGAGATTTTTTTTAAAATTTCCAATGATTTGCACAATTTAAACAAGTAATAAACGTTGTCATGGGTTCATCCGCACTTCTTGTTTGCATTTGGTAATATGTGCAAGCACTTTTATTACATTTGAAACACGTAAATTCATCAGTAGCAGCTGACATATCTACTTCTGTGGATTTCTTTATTCTTTCCATTTTTTTCTGAAGCAACTCTTTCCAAATTTCTGGTTTCATTTCTTGATGTGACATAAAAGCTAAACTTTGTGGCGTTAATTTTTTTTTCTTTAAAGCTGTTATTAAATTTTTATTACGAATGTAACTTTTAGGGTTAATATTTAAATAAATACTATGAATGCGGTCCAAATAAAGTTGAACAAAAGGTTCATTATCCCATTTTCTTACAATTTTCTTTTTTTTGGCTTGTTGAATACTCCAATTATATATAGCTCTTTCTAACGTAGCAGATATTTTTTTATTGCGAATCACTTTATAAAATTTACTAATTAATGTTGTTCTAAATACTGTTGGATTTTCTATAATCATTATTAATGTATACTTATTATTTTTTATATCTCTTTTTCAATTTTAACTAGTTATATTCCTCCTCTGATAATTCTGAACCATACATATCATCGTCTTCTTCTTCCTCTTCATCCTCTTCATCCTCTTCTTCCTCTTCTTCATCAACATTACTTCCAATAGCGCCATCATCTTCTTCTTCCTCCATAGAAACAGCAGATTCATCGTCTTCTTCTTCCTCCTCCAAAACATAATCATCATCATCACCTGAATCTTCATCTTCTCCGTCAACAATAAAACCATCTTCTTTTGAATAACCTTCTTTTGTTTTATATTCTTCTGGAATTTCTTCTTCGCTGCTTTCTACTTCCGGTTGTGTCAAATCTTCAAAACCTCCAAATAATTTTTCTCGCATTTTTTTCCATTCGGCGCAAGTAAAATCTTGAACAGATTCCGAAGTTACATCATTACCCGTATGCAATACTATGACCAAACTTCCAAAATATAAATCTTTATCAATAGGAGGAGGAAGCTCATATTTATTTTCACTTCCGGCTCTTCCTGTATTTTTTGCATATAATGAAACATTTTCTGTAGATGATTTTTTCCATTTAATTCTTTTAGAAAAATCAGTTGATTTTCTAAATCCACCTTTTTTATATAAATCATTTTCCTTAAAATTTTTAACAGAACTTTCTTTAAGAGAACCACCTTTACTTACTACAACAACTTTTACCATTTTGTATTGATAATATGAAATCGGTTTAAATAGTTTGGAACAAATATATTTAAGATGAAAGTATATTTGGACGGATTAGATATTAACACCTACAGAAGTATAGTGGAAAGTAAGGGTGATACTTTTTTAGGTAATAAACATATTAAAAATGAAATATGGTTGTTGACTACAGATGGTAAATATAAAATAATTGACGATAAATATTTCAAATATAAGATGAAAAATTCGGAAGAACATTTAGAAGTGCAAAATTATTTTGATAATCGTAATATTTATTGTGAACAAGGATATTTTAAAAAAATGACCCAAGTTTTTACTATTCCTATTAATCATCATAAAATAAAACTTACAAAAATTATATATGATAGGGACCCTTCAATCTCTCTAATTATTGAAAAAATCAATAATGTTTATAGTGATATTTATTTTTGGACTAACCGTGACATTGCTGAAGTTGATATCAAATCAACAATTACTTCGTTCACTGAGTGCCTAACTTAATATTTAATATATATAATGATATTTTGGATTACAAAACAAATTATATTATCAATAATATTAATTGCTGTTATTCATTACATATATACATTCTTTAAAAATAATTTAACTATTCCACAAGTAAAGGACCTTATACATAAACCCCAACAACAGTATGATGAAATATATAAGACAATAAAATCAGAAAATAAATCTACTGGAAATCAAGATATGAAAGATGAACTTAAAAAATATTTAGCTGAAATGCAACAAAAACAAGAGCCTACCGTTAAAGAGGACATTAAAGCAATAGGAGGTGCCTTTGACAATAATTTCAGTGATTCATACCAAACACTTTAACAAACTATAATAAAGATTATGTTTTTATATTAAATATATGAATCTTAGTCATCGCGAAAAAGAAAATATCTTAAAATCATTACCTTTTGTTGAACTTTCTTATGAGAGAAATACACATAAGAAAGTTTATTGTTCCAATATATATGTTACTATACCCAAAGGGCAAAAATATTTTGCGTGGTTTACAAATTTTAAACGAAACTCTGTATGTTTTTTCTTTCATCTAGATAGATATAAAAAAAGGATTCAAAATATTTATGTTTATAATTGTTGTTTTGACTATACTTTAACCAGTGGCAGAGGAACATTGGTATACGGGACAATATTTAATATAGAAAAAACTCGTTTTTTTAATATAGAAGATATTTTTTATTTCAAAGGAAATAGTTTAGTCGAAAAAAATCAATATACAAAGTTAAATACATTAAAAAATGTGTTCAAGAATTTTATTTTTCAAAAAGGCTATACAAAAAATGATATTATATTTGGATTACCTATTATTGATAAAAGTAGATCAAATTTGGAAAAAAATATACAGAATTTGCCTTATGATATATACTGTGTTCAACATAGAATGTTATTTAGGAGTTCACCTTTTTTAAACGAACGAGTAGATTTCAAAAGAAATATTACAGCTATATTTTTAGTAAAACCGCAAATAGAAGATGATATATATAGTTTATATTGCAACGATGGTGATAATCTTGTTTATCATAGTATTGCTTGCATCAACGATTATAAAACAAGTGTATTAATGAATTCTTTATTTAGAAAAATAAAAGAAAATGCTGATTTGGATAAATTAGAAGAAAGTGATGATGAGGACGAATTTCAAAATGTAAGTGATGATAAATTTGTGAATCTAGAAAAAGAAATAAAAATATCTTTTACATTTTGTCATAAATTTAAACTATGGAAACCAATTGAACCAACTCCAGACAAATCTGTTACTCAAATTAGAGAGATTTTGCGCGTAGAAAAATAATAATACAATAATATATATGGGTTTATCACAAAATGTACTCGGAGCTAATGCATCAAACCAACATAGTCCAGCACCGTCATTGCCTAGTAATCAAGGGTGTGCCGCTGGTGTAGGCTGTAATGGAACAAGTGTATGTAGCCAAAAAGGTGGGGCAAACAACAAAAAGAATAACGCCAACAACAAAAAGAATAACACCAAAAAGAACAATAAGAATAACAAAAATAACAAGACCAATAACAAGAATAACAAAAATAACAAGACCAATAAAAAGAATAACAAAAATAACAAAAATAACAAAAATAACAAGACCAATAAAAAGAATAACAAGAATAACAAAAATAACAAGAACAACAAGACCAATAAAAAGAATAACAAGACCAATAACAAAAATAACAAGAATAACAAAAATAACAAGAATAATAACAAGAACAATAAAAATAACAAGAATAACAAAAATAACAAGAATAATAACAAGAACAATAAAAATAACAAGAACAAGGTTACAATTGAATGTAAAAGAGTTCAACACGGTGGTGGTTACGGTTTTACTGAAGCTGATGCAGCGCGGGCGGCATCAGATGGTATAGGTTACGGTTCAATGCCATTTTCTTCATACAGTAACTGTGGGACAGCACGTGAGTCAGGAATGGGAGCAGGAGTCCAACACGGTGGTGGTTTGGCCTTAGTGCCAGCTAATGTAGATAGTAATAGTATGTTAGTCAATAATCCTCCAGCTGTTAATAACAATCTTAGACCTGGTTATGGTTACACAAGTGGAAAGGATAATTTATTATTTGCTGGGTCAGGATATCCATTAGAAACTCCTTATAATGCTAATAGTTGTGCCCAAGGAGGTGGTAGACGCAAAACACGACGCAAACGCAGACGCAGACGTAAAGGCGGATATAATAAGGGTTCAAAATCTAAAACACATAGCGGAAATAATTTCACAACTAGAAAGAATAGTAAAAATTACAATCAAAAAAGGTTAAAAAATTTGACAGGTAGAAGCACTATGAGAGCACCAGTATTTCCTTTTGCCGGAGGACAAAGAGTGCAAAAGGGTGGATATAGTCAATATCAAAGCAATATTCCAAATACACCCGGATATGCTCAACCAAATCCAGGACCACTTCCGTGGGCGACTGGACCTGGAAGTTTTACAAGACAAATTAATTGCGAAGATAACTATAATCATTTTGCAGGAAAAGGAGGAGTATCCCCTGTTCTTGATAAAGGCGTAAGTCAATAAATTTTTAAAATCATAAATCTTATAAAATATGATTTTAATACTATTTAATCATCTGATATCATACATACTCCTTGAACAAATTGATTTTCTTGCGTTACTTTTTGTTTTTGTTTCCTTTTTACTTTACCATTTTCAAATAAGGTAATCCATTTTTTTTTCTTATAATCATCAACATCTGCAGACACTATTTTGTATTTTTGTTTTTTATAATAACGTTTTCTTTTCAACCATTGTCTAGAAAATATATCGTGTTGATCCACTATATCAACAATTAAAGGTTTGCTATGCTTTTGTCTCAATATTCTCCCAACAGCTTGTCTTACATCTGTTTTTGGAGTTGCCATTACTAATGTAGTTAATGTTTTAATGTCCAATCCTTCTTCCGCCATCGCATAAGTTGCTATAATTATTTTTTTTGTTTCGGTTATTTTCAAATCCTTTTCTTTCATTCCTCCTACATAATACCCAACAGATGTAATATTTCTATGTTTAATAGCATCGTGCAAATAAGCCAACAAACTTTTGTTATGAGCTAATACAATGATTTGTTGTTCTGAATTTTCTTTCATTAAATCAGACAAAACTTTAATAATAAATTCACTACGAAAATTAAATTCACATAATTTTTTAATCATTATTGAATAATGAACTTGTCCTTTAAAATTATAGACTTGTTGTCCAAACTCTTCATCTTTATGAGAATAATTTATAGCTCTTACCAAAACATCATCACCACCTTTACGTTTTTCTGAATAAACAATGGGACCAATAAACATCTTAAATACTTTAGATAAATTATCCTTTCTATCCATTGTAGCGGATAATCCTAACATATAAGGCGTAACAATTTTAAATAATGACCTACTGAATACCTCAGCTCCTATATGATGACATTCATCAATCAATGTAAATCCAAAACTTGAAAATATACTGTTTGGATAATCTTTCATACTTAATGATTGCAGCATACCAATTACTATGTCTTTATCTTTTATATCAAGAATTTCTCCTTGAATTCTACCTACACGAGCACTAGGTAAAAATTGTTGTATTCTTTCAATCCATTGTCTTAAAAGAAATTCTTTATGAACAATTATTAGTGTTTTTTTGCATAATTGTGATATTATATACAATCCCATAACTGTTTTACCTCTCCCACAAGGAACTTCAAGTAAACCGCCACCACTTTTTCCAACGTGATTTATATATTTTGTAACAATTGGCATTTGAAAATCTCTCAAATCACCAATAAAATCAATATTGATATTATCACCATCATTAATAGTTATTTTATCTGGTTGACCATATGTTTCTAATCCATAAAATCTAGGAACATATATTTTTTTAGGAGATTCTCTGTATACTGGAAAGGGGTGAGGTTTGGACATAGAACTTTTAGGAACAAATGGCATAACATTTAATTCTTTTCTTATTTGATGTTGTTCTTCTATACTAATATATTCTTTTTTTATCGAATAACCTTTAGGTCCCATATATGTTGCAATTTCACTCATACTTAATATAATGTGTTTATCCATTTTTAGATTGTTTTTCAATTTTAATAAGAAAAAATCTACCCTTATGATATATGTCTAGTTTTAACAAATTACTTAAAAAAGACCAGCATTATCTTGTTTTAATGGTCCTTTTAGCCGTTTTTATTGTTTTGGATATCCAAATCCCTTCACCTGTTGCAGAGCTTGTTGATACTATCGTGGGTAAAATAATTATTGTTGTAATTGCTCTTTCAATGTGCACAAGTAAACAACCAATTCTTTGCGCTCTGTCTTTGCTTGCCGCTTATGAACTTATTAGACGTTCCTCCGGCAATTCTAATATTGGACCAGCTGTAATGAAATTTATTCCAACTGAAGCCAAAAAATCAGGTCATTTATCTGCTATGAATCAATTTCCTGTTACTGTTGAGGAACAAATTGTTTCTGAGATGATTCCACAAGAAGCTACTCCCATTTTGACAAATCCTTCATTTAAACCAACTCAATCTAAACTCCACGATGCTGCCAAATTAAATTAAATTTTTTACTATATATATAATTTAATTTAATTACTTTTCGTTGATGAAACTTTAGAACCTGCACTTGCACGTGCGGCTGTTGTTCTGCTAGCATCTAATCCTTTAGAAACTATAAAATAAAGAATTAATAACACTAAAATACCGGCTATAATAGATAGAGCAGTCCAAAACCAAGGAGGAATTTTATTAAATGACATCGAAGGTGTATCAGGCTTTTTATCATATGCTGCAGCATCACCAGTAAGTTCTGTGCCATCAATTGAAACAGGCACACAATCGACCACATCTGTATTTCTTTTCGACCCACCACCTGACGGACCTTCTTGTGTCCCCACAGAATTGAAAAATGTATCTCCCGAGGATGCTCTTATAGGTTGATTGCTATTTGAAATTCTTTGTAAATTTTTAAAATCACTTTCTATCATTGTAATATATTGATTTTTTGGAAAGACTATTAATTTATTTGATGGTCCACCAGTATCCGAGCTTTTACACCAAGGTGATGTTCCTGTATAGTAGTAATATCCTCCTTGTGGCACCACAGTATTTAATGTAAAATTTTTGACTCCTGAAACGGCAGCTCCAGAATTTGTTGTTGTTGGAATATATCGCATAAATTTATTAAACCACGTGGCTGTATCACCTTTACCATTCATTTGTTTAATGGGGATACAAATATACATATTATTACCTGCTCCAGCGTGATTTAAAATTAACTCCGCGTCAGCGTGTATTCCATCCCACGTATGAAGTGATGGTTTATAAATTCTAGCTTCGCTTAGTGTATAATTAGCGTCATTAAATGATACAGTATTTGATGAATCAAGTTGAATTTGAACATATGTTCCTTTATTAACTAAAACACAACTAGATTTTCCATAATTATATTTATAACTACAACCTGTTGTGCACGGCTTTGTAATATTTGCAATATTAATTGGTGAAATACAACTCATTAATATATCTATATAATAAAAAAAATATCGAAATATGTATATATATATGCTTATAACTAAAAAAAGATACAATAAAATAAAAAAGAGTAAGAATCAATCTAAGAAGTTGCCTAAAAGAAGAAAAAAACAAAAAAAATATAGAAGAAGCTTTAGAAAAAGACATTTGGACTTAAAAAGAAAAACTCTTAAAAACAGAAAAAAACGTGTTATGAAAGGTGGCTCATTATCAGAATGGAGAAATAAACATCCTGAATTATATACTGAAGCACTTTCAACAGGAATAGATCATAGAACACTTGAAAATGCATATAGAAGTATGACTCTAGGAATGACAGAAGGAGAAAAATTTTCATATGATAAGAATAATTTGAATAGCAAAACTGATATATTAGTTAATGGTGGAACTATTCCTCCTCCTTTTCAAGAGCAAGTAAACTTAATGATTAAAAAACAAAGTGCTTCTGATGCTAAAAAAAAAGCCGAAGAAAATAAAAGTATAGTTCTAAGTCGCCCAAAGAAAAAAGGTTTTACATCTCCGCCTCCTAGAGGACCACCGACAGGTAAAGAAATAGAAAAAAGAACACAAGCAGAAAAAAGAAAAAGAGAAGAACTCGCAAAAAAAAGACGTAAAGGCAGAGAAAAAAGAAGAACTGCAAAAAAAAAGCATAAAAGAAGCGCTGAAGCAAAAAAAAGAAGAACCGCAAAATACAGAAAGAATAGAGCTGCAAAAAAGGCACCACCACCACCTCCTCCACAAATGAATATTGTGTCGGATTTAAATTCCAATACTGATTATAATACAGAAGAGGAATCAAATAAAAGGCGAGAACGAGGGGGTCTACCTCCTAGAGGTACTTCTATTATTAATGCCATTAACACTCACAATATACAAAAAGAAGAAGAAAAGGAAGAGAACAAATTAGGTCTAATCACAAAAAATAACACTTCCGAAAATAACACTTCCGAAAATAACACTTCCGAAAATAACACAATGAGTGAAAGTAACTTCCCCAATGTTCCAACTACTGGGTCAAAAGCTAATACAAAAACTAAGTCAAAACCAAAAATAAAACCTTTATTACCGTATTTGACACCAATAAACATTAATACTATGTATAAAATAGCAAAGATTCCAATAAAACCGGGTTATATACCGGCATTACCTATGGATTTGAAAACAACTTCAAAAGCTTCTGGGAAAATGCCTTATGGATATGTTAATATTAATTTTTTAAAAACACAGAAAAATAATCCCGGTCCTGGAACTTGGATGCCATCAAGCGCTTCTGGAGGAATTCCATTTGTAGCGAAAACTTATATGACCCAAAACACAAAAAAAGCCAAAAAAAAGCCAAAAGCTAATAATAAGTTATATCCTACTAATCCTCGCGACATTGCACGAATGTATAAAATAGCAAAAATAACTCCAATGAAGGGGTATCTTCCAGCAATACCTATGTATGTAAGAACTAATAAAGAATTTGCAGGAAAAGGAAGAGATAAATATCCTTATGGATATATTTCTATTAATTTTTTAGATAAACAACAAACCGGTGACGGAACTTGGCGTCCATCAAACAATGGACTCGGTTGGATTCCATTTGTAGCGAAAACTCATATGACAAAAAAAAAGCCAAGAGGAAAGCCAAGCGTTTCTTTTCCTCCAGGAACTCTTGGAATACCGCCTAGAAAAAATAACTCCAACATAGATAGTGCAAAACTGTCGTCACCGTCTCCTTCATCTCACCCTGCTACCCACCCCTACACAATAGAATCTATTAGAGCAAGAATAAAGGAATTAAAAAGAATGATGATAACAATCGAAAAAACAGAATTTGGGAGAGATACATTTAAATCGGGTGTCGGATTAAAAATTAAAAAGAATATAAACCGACTAAGTAAAAATATAAACTCTGGTGAAAATATGACTTCTTCTGTATTAAAACATTATAGCGAACAAGTTTTGGTACAAGAAAAAAAATTAACAGTGCTAATCGAAATACTTGAAAAAACTAGTGCTAATTCTAATACTTCCAAGGAAATGCTAACCAGCAACAGCAACAGCAGCAACAGCAAAAGCAACAACAGCAGCAACAACAGCAGCAACAACAGCAGTAACAACAGCAATAACAACAATAGCAGCAACAGCAGCAACAGCAGCAACAGCAGCAACAACGGCAGCAACAGCAACAACAGCAGCAACAGCAGCAGCAACAGCAGCAGCAGCAACAGCAACACAAACTCATCTAATAATGATGACCAACCAACTAAAGATAATACCCCAGATGGTGGTGCAAGTGGCACAGGTGACACAGGTGGTTCAAGTGCCACAGGTGGTTCAAGTGGTTCAAGTGCCACAGGTGGTGCAAGTGGTACAGGTGGTTCAAGTGGCACAGGTGGTGCAAGTGGTGCAGGTTCGTCAGGAAGAAAAATAAATTTGGGAGGTGATAAATGGGTAACGGTAAGAGTCAAAAATCGCAACCCTAATCAACCTCAAGTAATAGTCACTGGAAAAATTGGAGATAATGCTGCAGATACATTATCAGCCATAGGTTCTTAAAAATTAAATAATTATTTATAAATATTTAATTTTATTCGCTAAATGCTCTTTGACGGAAAACATTACTTACAATATTGAGATTTGTGCTTCGCCTTGTGCTATCTTTGAAATCGATTAAAGTGACAATAATACTATCAATCTTTGCAACAATATTGCTTTCCTGGGGATAAGTTTTCTTTAAATTATAAAGACCAGGCATAATGCTATCTATAAAATCGGTTATTTTCTCGATAAATTTTTTCATACTTAATGTATAATTCAAATTATATTTTGCTATAATTTTGTCTAAAAGATGCATAAATTTTGTAAAATCTTCATCTAAATATTTAAATGTCCAATCACGATTCTCTCTATATATTAATCTAGTTAACTTTTGAAACATACTTGATGCAAAAATATAATATTTTCCACTTCCATCTCTACCAATTTTATCGTATTCATTAATTTTACAAATATCCTCTACTTGTGATTGAAATTCATTAAATTCTTCTTCAAATTTTTCTTCTTCTAAATCAACACCTGGGTTATTTCTCATCAATGAGTTTAAAATGGGTGAAGTTGTTGTGGCAATAGTATTACCCGACATAATTTCACGAATCATTTATATATAAATATATAAATAATTTTTAAATACTTACAAATATGGAATATACCTCGGAGTATCATTTTCATAAATTGTGGCTTTGAAGGCATCTTTATATCCTTCGACATAAACAGTATCACCATTCATTAGCTCATTGCAACCATATTCTGAAGTGCAACTTTTTCCATTGTTACTGACGGGTAATTTTATTGCATTATTTTTGGAACCCATAGTATAATATTGCCATTTATTTCGATTCGTATGCAAAGCTCTTCCCATTAATGGCAAAATAGTTTCTTTTCCGTTAACTCTTGTAAGAATTCCTGTTTGTCCATAACTCAATGGAACGCCTCTAGTTCTCATATTAATAGGAATTCTACGAGGGTCACTACTGTCAGTCATATATTGATTTCGTCTAAGTGGTGGAACATTTGGATTCATTAATACATCTCTGGGCATATCCGTAAAACTGGATGGATATCGAGGAAATATTGAAGGTCTAGGTTGTGCATTTTGATAAATTACTGTGCTAGGACCTTTGGGGGCATTAAATTTATAAAATAAATAAATCCCTAAAGCTACAGAAAATATTATGAATACTAATGTCATATTTTCTATACAAAAAACACCGGGTGGACATTTACGTGGCATTATATATTAACTCTTTATTTTTTTGCACCTCCCTGTAAAGATTTCATCATCTCTTGAACCTTATCCATATTGGGTAAGTTCATATTTTCCAATGTTCCTTTTGCATTGTTAAGAATTGGTGCCATACTATTGAGGGTTTTCATAAGATTCTGTTGTTGACCAACAAGTTGTTTAGTTTCATTTGTAAGTCCCTTAAGACCATCACTACCTAACATCTTTTCTAAGTTGTCATAAGCTGCTTCTAGAGTAGAAGCATAGTCAATTCTTTTACCGAGGTCTTCATCGTCATCTCCTCCATTAACAGCAGCTGGTTTACTGGAAGGAACATTGCTTTTACTAAAGCCTTCATTCTTGATTTTGCAGTTATCATCCGAAAAGATACATCCTTCTGCGCTAGAATTTTTGCATTCAACACAATTTTTGCCTTCTAATTTGTATGCCACAGTATCAGCTTTTTCTTTTGGTTTATCCTTCCCATCTTCTTCATCTTTTCCTTCTTTAAAACCTTCTCTAATGAAACCACTTCCCTTAATAACATTGGCACCAATCATTGCGATAATGAGATTCACTGCCATATTTTTACTAAAGTGCGTGGAAAGAAGACCAATAGCAATAAAGATAGTTAATGATTCAAAATCTTTGCGTTGCAAGAATCCTAAAACATTGGTTATTGCAAAAAATAATACAGCATATAAAACATATTTGTTTTTTAAAATAGCAGGTAATTTCAACTTCATTTTATATATAAAATATATAAAATAAAATTATAGTTTATCTATTAGTCATTTACTTTGCCTCTCCATCTGGGCACTTTCCATTAACTAAAGCAACATTACATTGTGAGGCTGCGTCATTTGCGGCATCTTTAGCGGCCCCAGCGTCTCCAGTTTTTTTCATTACAGCGTCACCCGCGGCTTCACCAGCAGCAGCACTAGCGGCATCAGCCATATCTTTTTTTTCTGCTTCGTGACCAGCACCTTCAGTGAAGTTTTCCTTAATGCGTCCACATCCGAAAATGACATTAGCTGCGAAAATAGCAGCGAGCAAGCATACAGTCATATTTTTGTTGTATTGCTGGCATACAAGAGCGGTCAAGGCAAAAACACCGAGACATTCCATTGATCCAATACTAAGGTAACCTAAAACATTAAGAACAGCCAAAGCTGAAACAGCGTACAAGACATACTTGTTTTTTAAAACGTTTTGCATATTTAACTTCATTATATATATTTAACAAGATTTTTTTTAAAAAACTTATCTCTCCATTTATATTGTTTAATCTTTCCTAAATAGGTAGACAATATAAATAATATTAAGTTTCAATGAAATAATTTACCTAAATTAACGACGGCGGCGTTTGCGTTTTTTCTTTGTGCGATGTTTGCGTTTCTTGTGAGTGCGGCGCTTGTGTTTTCTTTTACCTTTGCGAGTTTTACCTCCGAGTCCACTCAACCTAACAACTTTATTAGCTGTATTTGCAGCAATATTTGTAATTTTACCAATACCAGCATTTCCAACGCGGGAAACTCTCTCAACTTTTTTGACAGCTTTTACAATCAAACTTGTTGTTTTTCCAGCAACATTATTTACTTCGCGCTTTGCGAGTCTTGCAGCAGCATTTACTTGTTTACTCATTCTATATATATTAAAAATATTTTATATATAGAATATCCTAAATTAACGTCTTTTCCTGCGGCGCTTACGACGTGTTCCTTTTTTCTTTTTTTTACCAGATTTACCTGCATTTCTACGCGTTTTACTGTTATAACGATATCCTCCAAATGTTCCTCGACTTGATCTTGTATTCGCGCCTCTTGCTCTAGCAGCAGTCCCATGTCGAGATGGAGTTCCTCGTCCCCACGCTCCTTGTGGAGCACGTACATTTCGTGCTGGTGCTGGACCACTTCTTGACCTGTCAAATGCTTCTGCTCCTTGCACAGCTCTAGCAGCCGACCTAAATCTTTGATTTTTTCCGCCGCCATTGCTGTTGCTATTATTGTTGCTATTGCTGTTGCTATTGCTGTTGTTATTGCCTTTTCCTTCATTCGAACCACCTGCTTCAGCACAAATCTCATTTACTTCTGCTTCTAAAGCACCCAAATCAATATTATCAATAGAGTTCATCGATGCTAAAATTCCATCTAAAGCGCCGGAAAGCGCATCAAAATTTGCGGCGGCTGTATTTAATGCATCAGTTGCTCGTCCTCTTTCTTCATCCCGTGCTGCTTGAACAGCTTCTCCTCTAGCTCGGTCAGCTCCTGCTCTAGCCTCAGTTAATGCTGAAGACGACCTTGATTCACAATCTCTTAGCGCTTGACGAATACCTCTAATTTGTTCTTTACAATCTCTTAATCGTGCAACAAGCCGCGCTAAATTATCAATCTTACCTTGAACTTTGTTTCCATAATCTTTTTGAGATTCTGTAAAATTACCTACTCTTTGAGCAAATTGTCTTACCTTTCCCACAGCTTGATTAAAAGCGTTATTTGCAACTTTTCCTGTTCCTTCCATTATATATATATATTGTTAGACTTTTATTAATCCTCTAAAATAGTTTCTGCTGAGTGTATTAAACTATTAAAGATTCCATTAATAAGTTCTGTATATTCATCAACCGTTTCTATATATCCATCTTTAACCATCATATTTGTAGATAATTTATTTTTTATCAATGCTTCTTTTATTTGTTTTAATTTTGAAACGTGAGCTTTAATATTTTGCTTACACTTTTTTAATTTTTCTGTTGCATCATTTATTTTTTTCGATGTATCTTCGAGAGATTCCTCCATATTTTTTATTGCTGTTTTTACCTTTTTAACCTGTGCTTTACTCATCTAAATTATCATTAGAAATGATTTCTTTCATTTCCATTTTTAAATCGTCTAAATCCTTTAATATTCTATTTTGTTCAAATCTTGCCTGTTTTTCCATTGATTCAGTCATTCCTGCTTCCATTAATTGTTTTTCTAAATAATCAACCAACATTTTTAAATGATTTTCCTCTCGATGTTTCTGCCGTTTTAATGCATTATGATACTTTTTATAATCTCCCATAATTTCTGTTAAAAACTCATTTTCCTTTTGAATCTCTCCAATATCTTGCAATTGGTTTAAAACACCGCCCTTTACTCTGTCTATTTCTAAGCGTAATGTATCAATCATTTTGTCTCTATTTGCAATTTCCATAATACTTATATATTATAAATAATTAAATTTTTAAATGTTTTCTATAATATGTAGTAAAAACTTACTTAGTTTTTTAAGTATAAGAGCATAATGTAGTAATTAATAGTTTTTTTGAATAATATTTAAATCTATCTCAATATTATTTAGGATGTCGAAAACAACGAACGAACCATTGCTCACCGAAAACCCCAACCGCTACGTTATGTTTCCATTAACAGACCATGATATATGGAAAAGCTACAAAAAACAGATGGATTGCTTCTGGCGCGCTGAAGAAATTGATTTTTCAAAAGATCAAAAACATTGGAAAACCTTAACAGATAAGGAACAATACTTTATAAAAATGGTTTTGGCTTTTTTTGCCGCTAGTGATGGAATTGTCTTAGAAAATTTGGGACAACGATTTATGACAGATGTGCAATTGCCAGAAGCACGTGCTGCGTATGGATTTCAATTAATGATGGAAAATATCCATAGTGAAGTTTATAGTTTACTTATTGATACTTACATTAAAGAAGAAAGAGAAAAGACTAAACTTTTTCAAGCAATTGATAATTTTCCTTGTATTAAAAAGAAAGCCGATTGGGCAAAAAAATGGATCGAAGATAAACGATCCAGTTTTGCTATTAGACTTATAGCTTTTGCTTGTGTCGAAGGTATTTTTTTCTCTGGGTCATTCTGCAGTATTTATTGGCTTAAAAAACGAGGCCTCATGCCTGGCTTAACATTCAGCAACGAATTAATAGCTAGGGATGAAGGTATGCATACAGATTTTGCCGTACTTTTATTTTCCAAATTACAAAAGAAACCTAAGAAAAAGAAAGTGCAAGATATAATAAAGAATGCCGTTGAAATAGAAAAAGAATTTATATGTGATGCTTTGCCTTGTAAACTTATAGGTATGAATAGCAAATTAATGTCGCAATATATTGAATTCGTTGCTGATAGATTGCTTATACAACTGGGATATGAAAAAGTATGGAATTCGTCCAATCCTTTTGATTTCATGGAAATGATATCAATGGATGGAAAGACCAATTTCTTTGAAAAACGAGTCGCCGATTATAGCCTCAGTTCTGGTGTGAAAACTCAGGAAGTATTTGATACAGGTGATGTTGATTTTTAAATATTAGGATTTAAAAGCACATTATATTATTAATTTATAATGGCAGAAGTAGCAATAATAGGATTAGGATTTGTTGGAGGAGCTATGTTTAAAAGCTTTACAGAAAAAGGCGTGAATGTTTATGGATATGATAAATATAAAGATGGTGGGATAGGCAATATAGAAACTTGTATGTATGCAAATATAATTTTTTTATGCCTACCAACGCTTTACAATGAAAAAACGGAAGAGTATGATAAATCAGCTATTCATGAAGTAATTGGAATTCTCCGCGAAAATAAATACAATGGTGTAGTTATTATGAAATCCACTGTTGAACCAGGAACAGTTAGTAATCTCATTTTACAATATAGTGGTCTTCGCTTGATACACAATCCAGAATTTTTAACAGCTAGAACAGCTTATCATGATTTTCATAACCAAAAAAGAATTATTTTAGGTTCTAACAAAAGTATAATAAGAGAAGAATTAGATATGGTGCGCAATTTTTATCACAAACTATATCCACAGGCCGAAATTGTTGTATGTAATTCAAAAGAAAGTGAATGTATGAAAATTTTTGTAAATTGTTTTTACGCAAGTAAAATACAATTATTCAATGAATTTTATATGATATGCGACCATATGAATTTAGATTTTAATAACGTGAAAGAACTAATGTTGGGGAATGGTTGGATTAATCCTAGACATACAAATGTTCCAGGACCAGATGGAAAATTCAGTTATGGTGGTGCTTGCTTCCCAAAAGACACAAAGGCTCTGCTGGCATTTATGAGACGAGAGAATTTACCATATCTTGCATTAAAAGGTATAGTTGATGAACGTGACCAAATGAGAGATGATTAACTTTTATAAGTTTTATATATATTATAAAAGTTAATGATTTTCAATATATGTTGTTATTCCACATTTTAATAGTAAAACAATTCTCATTTGTTCTTTATATGTTAATTCACCATAACACGGTAAATTAAATACGCGAGAACAAACATCTTCCGTTACAGGTAAATCTCCTTTTTTATAACCCAGATTATTAAAACATTCTTGAAAATGTAAAGGCACAGGATAAAAGATAGCTACATTTATACCATTCTCCTTCAAAAACTTAACGATATAATCTCTCATATCGTTTGATGCTGCCAAAATTGAAAACTGTGCCCAAACAGATTCTCTATATTTTTTTACAATAGGTAATATAATTCCAGATACATCATTTAAATTATTAAGATAATATGTAGCACATTTTTTTCTTTTCGTCATTGTTTCATCATATCTTTTTAATTTAGTGCCTATAATTGCCGCCTGGATAGTATCCATTCTTGCATTCATGCCAATGTATTTATGATGAAATCTTTTAACACAACCGTGATTTTTTATTTGTCTCATTTTATTTGCTAGTTCATCATCATTGGTAAACATAGCACCACCATCACCATAACCACCCAATGGTTTGGATGGAAAGAAACTTGTTGTTCCAATTGTAGAGAGATTACACGATCGTTTTCCTTTATATGTGGCCCCGAAACTCTGTGCACCATCTTCTATTACTGGAATATTGTGTTTCTCAGCTATTTCATTGATAGCATCCATATCGGCTGTTTGACCATATAAACTGACAGGCATAATAGCTTTTGTTTTATCTGTAATTAAAGCTTCTAATTTTGTATGATCCATATTAAATGTGTCAGGACAGATATCACAAAAAACTGGTTTTGCGTTAATTAGAGAGATTACTTCAGCAGTAGAAATCCACGTATGTGCCACTGTAATCACTTCGTCTCCTGGATTAACTCCTAGAGCTAATAAAGCAACTTTTAGTGCATCTGTTCCATTGGAACAAGTAATCGCGTGTTTAACTCCTACAAATTTGGCTAAGTCTGGTTCAAGTAATTTTACCTCAGGACCATTAACAAAAAGACCATGATTTAAAACATCTTGAATTGCATCGTCAATTTCTTGTTTATGAGATTGATACTCACGTTTTGGGTCATACATCTGAATCATTATAAATTATAACTGTTTAAATATTTAAATAATTATCTATTACTATAAATATAAAATATAATGGAAAGAAAGTTTACTAATATAAACACTAATAATAACAACCGAAATTTTGACTCGACCTCATATTGGGAAAATAGATATTCAAATGGTGGAAATAGCGGAGCTGGTTCATATGATGAATTGGCTAATTATAAAGCATATGTACTAAATGCTTTTATAAGTAAAAATAATATACAAACATTAATTGATTATGGAGTTGGCGATGGCAATCAATTAAAATTAATTAAATGCAACAGTATTACTGGTTTAGATGTTTCTAGAACTGTTATTAATAGATTAAAATATGAATACAATGATGATAAAAACAAGCTATTTTATGAATGTAAAAATTTTGAATTAAAGGATACTTATGACCTTGCTATTTCTTGTGATGTTTTATATCATCTAATAGATTTTAAAATATGGGAACAATATTTATTAAATTTATTTACATATTCTAATAAATACGTAATAATTTATGCGTCTAATGAAAATAAAGATTATGGAAATCATTGTTTGGCTAGAAATTTTACTGAATATATTAATAAAAAATTTCTAAATTGGAAGTTAATAAAAAAAATTGACAACAAATTTAAAAATGCCTCTGGTAACAAAAAATCTATATCTAATTTCTTTATATATCAAAAAACTAATTAAAATATGTGGAAATGTTAAAAAAATTATCAGGAATGGTTAAATATTCATCTACTATTTTTGCCATTTCTTCATCTTTTGTTCCTATTTTTTTTGCTTCATTTTCAATATGTTGCACAATATCTTGTATTGTTTTAAAATTCAATGCAGATGGACTATTTCCATTATGAATACATTTTATGCCCATTAAACCCATTTCTTGCACAGTGCTACCCAAGCCATCATGAGGAACTAATCTTAAACCCACAAAACATTGAGCATAAGTTTCTGGCATTTTTTCATAGGGAATTTTACCATCACCTACTATTATTTCATATCTTACTTTTTGTTTTATAGCCATAAATAAATTATAACCATAAAACTGCCTCCCCATTCCTTGTGTAGGCATATATATATAAATCTTTTTACCCTTTTTCACTGCCTTAAATTTTTTTTTATTTAAACTATACCACGGTAGTTGTTTATATGGAATTCCAGCTTTTTTTAAATCATCTGCAACCCACTTAGATTGAGCTATAGAGAAGAATCTTGATTTATCTAATTGTTTTACAAAGTCTAATAATCGGGGATTCATAGCATCAGAACCTCCCCAAATAATTAACCCATATGATTTATGATTCATAATATTTATAATATCATCATAAGTATAAATACCAAAAAATATACACGGCTCTCTAGGATTATATTTCACTTTCAAATGAGGATAAGTTTTCAAAATTTGATCTGTAAAAAATGTAATGCCACTTGATATACTTATATTTTTAAAGTTCATTATATTTATAACATTAATAATTTTTAAATAAAGACAATAGTAATATTATTATATTAAATGTCTAAACTAGGATTAATCGGAGGAGGTTATTGGGGTAAAAATCTTATTAGAGATTTTGCTAAATTAAACGATCTCCACACTGTTTGTGATATAGATAACGCTGCTCTTTTAAGAATTAGAGAGAATTATGATGGAATATCAACAACTAAAAATTTTGATACTATGCTAAAAACAAAAGAAATTACAAGAGTTTGTATTGCCCTTCCCGCACATATGCATTACGAATATGTTAAAAGAGCACTCTTAGCTGATAAAGATGTTTATGTTGAAAAACCATTTACATTAAATGTAGATAAAGCAAAGGAACTAACACAACTTGCAAAAGATAAAGGAAAAATATTAATGGTAGGACATTTACTTCAATATCATCCTGCTATAGAAAAAATTAGAGAGATTGTCTCTTCTGGTGAAATTGGAGAAGTAAAACAGATTATAGCCAACAGATTTAGTTTGGGAATATTCAGAACATTTGAAAATGTATTATGGAGTTTTGGTGTTCACGACTTATCTGTGATTTTATCTTTATGTGGTGATGAGATGCCTGAATCTGTTGTTTGTAATGGTTGCTCGCATATTACTCAGGGTGTTCAAGATATTGCTAATTGTGTTTTAAAATACAAAGATAAATATGTAAATTTAAATCTAAATTGGCTTAGTCCCTATAAGGAGCAAAAAATGTCTATTGTTGGGACAAAAGGTATGTTAACATTTGATGATGTAAACAAAACTCTAAGACTAATACCTGAATATATACGCTTTTCTCACGAACTTGCTCCTTCAAATCCTGTAGCAATAAAAAATAATGAGAAAAATATATTTTATAGTGTAGATTTTCCATTATTAAAAGAGTGCCAGCATTTTATTCATTGTTGTGAAAAACGAGAGCAACCTAGAACAAATGGTGATGAAGGTGTTCGAGTTATTGAACTTCTAACCCATTTACAAACGAGTCTAGAAAATAATGGAAAAGAAATATACTTAAAAAAAAGCACTATAAGTGATATTTTTGTGCATCCTACAGCCACCGTTGATGCAAATGCGCAAATTGGAAAAGGAACAAAAATATGGCACTACAGTCATATTTGTGAAGGAGCTAAAATAGGTAAAAATTGTAATATAGGTCAAAATGTTTATATTGCTGGAGGTGCCATATTAGGTGATAATTGTAAAGTGCAGAATAATGTTAGTATTTATAGTGGTGTTCAAGCAGGGAATAATGTATTTTTTGGGCCATCTTGTGTTTTAACAAATGACTTGAATCCACGCTGCGCTTATCCTAAATCAAGAGACAATTACGCAAAAACTATTATTAAAGATGGTGTAACATTAGGTGCAAATTCAACTATTGTCTGTGGTAAAACAATTGAGGAAGATGCTTTTATAGCAGCAGGAGCAATTGTTTGTAAAGATGTTAGTAAAAACAGTTTAATGATTGGCACAGCATCAACAAAACGTGGGTCGGTTGATTTATCCGGAAATATTCAATATTTGTAATAATTTATTATAACCTTGTTCGTAACTATATTTTGATTTTATTGTTTCTGCAAATTTATTTATTCGTTCTGGATCTAGCATATAATCATATTTACCATTTATTACATCATGTAGCTTTTTAAATATATCATCATCCTTCATAGTTTGGGGTATTTCTACTATATTATTCTGTAATAAATCATCATATCCCTTAGGAATATCGCCTACTAATATACTTCCTGATAAAGGTATTTCAATATATTTTTTAACAAATATACCGGCAACACTAGAAGTAGCTATAGTAAAACAAGATTCATTTATTAATTTTGATAAATGTTGTTGCATTACTGCTTTTGATAAATCAATATTGTCATAGCCAGGATGTTCTACTACTTTAATTCTAGCATTAGGGTATTTTTTTAATAATTCTTTCATAAAGAATTTTATTCTTGCTCTTATTGGATATAGACCTGGGGTGCAAAATCCATATAGCAATAATTTATATTTTTTCTTTTGATTTCTTTCTTTAAAAACTTCCGTATCTACAAAATGGTTCCATAATAAAGGGGGTTTACCTATTTTTTCTGAATAAAGACGCATAAATTTGTTATGACATTTAAGTAATATGAGCTCATTAAAATTATATTTTATAAACATTTCTGTGCAAAGGCCTATATAAAGATAATCTTCAAAAACCAATATCTTTTTAAGCTTACATTTATTAAAATTAATTGTTTTGATATCTCTCCATTTTTCATTAGCGCTTAATGCATAATATATGATTATATCCACATTAAATCCTTGTTCTGCTTGTTTCTGCAAAGTTTTATTTATATGTCTAGGTAAATCGTCTATAACTCTAATATTAGGTTTTGAATCTAGAAATTTTAAGAAACTATATCTATTTTGACTAATCTCTTTTGAAAATAAATTCATTTTTGCTATTATTAATATATTTTTCATATACTAATAATAATATATTGTTTTTATCTTCTTCTACCGAATAGATTTTTAAAAGTATTTCGTGTAATACTGGAACCTGTTGGTTTCTTAGGTGGCGCCCAGGCTAAATCCTCTTTGGTTTTTAGAGCTGAGATTTCAGCACTTGATGGATGCGGTGTAAATACAGTAAATGTATGATAATTTACTTGAGTTACACAATCATCAATATTATCTTCACCTTTTTTAATATTTCTTATTGTCGTTAAACCATCCTTACTAATTAATGCATCACTGTATGCCTTATAAGCTTGTGTTTTATTAAATATTTTTTTATCCCCGTGCCACATTTGCACTATACGCTTATCCTGATATCCATAAAATTCTGAATAATTTATACAATTAGGATTATATGTATTGTTTTCGCTCTTAAAATATACCCATCTTCGTCGCAAAGCATTATCTTCATACCCCCAATTCCAAACACAGGGAAAACCATTTATTATCTCATAATCTTGTCCCTTTATAGAAAAAATGCCACCTAGGGTTTGTTTGAAACCAAATATATGTTTTACTTTACCCATTATTGTTTGAAAGTTAGTCATAGTTTTCTCCGATACTAAACAATCTACATCGTGAAAAACAAATGTTATATTTTTATAATTATTTGGATATTTCTCTTTTGCATACATAAATCCTAAATTTTTCATTGCACCACGATTAAAAAATCTTTTATCATTTTGATGTGAAATAATAATTTCATATTTTTTACCTTCTAATAACCATTTCATATGATTTAAAAATACATTTAACTGTGATTTTCGATTTCTAAATGGAACAATAAATATTAATTCTGGAATAGAATTCATATATATATTTACTTTCTATTTTTAAAAGAGTATTTTTTCTTTATTTGATTGGGAATCATTGGTTCAATCCTTTCTAGTTTTTCTAGCTTTTTAAAACATTTATTTATTGTTACTTCACTTATTTCACTTACATAATTTACATTTTTTTTGCTTACATTCAAATTACATACCTGACTTACAAAATAAATAATGCCCGCAGCTACTGAATGTGGAGTATTTTCTGCCATTTTATTTTTTTGTTCTATTTTCATAGCAACAAAGCGACATACTTTTGTTAATTCTTTATTTATATTTAATTTACTACAATATCTTTCGATAAATGCTATTGGCTTAGTTTTTGTAAAATGTGTTTTATCTTTTCCTAAATGGGTCTTTTCACTACCATTTAATAATTGAACAGCATTTTTACAACCTTTTGTTGCTGCACTATTCTCTAAATGAAATATTGTAGCAATCTCTTTGGCTGTTCTAGGATAATCATTGATTCTACAAGCAATATAGATAGATGCTGCTATAACACCTTGTCTATTACATCCCCTAAATGTTTTTAATTCTGAAATATTCTTATGATGTCGCAATGCTTCATCAATTATTAATTTAGGAATTTCAGAATTTCTTGCTAAAATTTTGATTCTTTCAAATTCATCATATTGAGATTTTTCTTTATATGGCATTGACTGCCAATCTGTATATCTTCTGATTTTTCTCATTTCATACGTAGACCGTCCATTACATACAACTTTACAACCATAAGAAGATTCTTTTAATAATGGGTTTATAGGCATTCCACAACGTGTTGGGTCTGTGTTATAATTATCATCTGCTCCATAATATCTCCACTCTGCTGCTCGGTCTAAAGAATCTTTAAATACAATACCACATTTTGGATTAGAACAACCTAAAAATCCTTCAGTGGTATATTGAACTGCTGAACGACATAAATCACAAATATCCCTAGACCTTAATTCACATTTGCTATAAACTAATTCCAATGGTTGTTTGTGAGTGTTAACTTCGTCATCAAACTTTGTCCATAAGCTTAAAATTTTTTCTTTGTTTTTTCTCTTTATTTTCTTAGTAGCTTTTCCATTTCCATTATACATTTTTATTTAATAACATATGATTTATATGTTTAATTCAATTTTATTATATATATATAAATCATAAATGGGTAATAAAGGATCAAAAGGGATAACCAAAGATGGAGAGATAACACAGCTTGACCCGACAAAATTCAAATTGCCAAATGTTTTAGATCATATTGCAACAAAATATATTTTAACGCAAAACTTCAAGGATCTAACAAATCTTGATTCTGAAGAATATTGTAATAAACTTATAATAATGACATCTGACATTATTAAACAATATTTTAATGAAAAAGAAATTAAATATTTAGCACAAAGAACGAAAAATGGTATACCTGTGGAAGAAATGAGTAGTGATAAAGTAATTTTTTTAGAAAAAGAAGATCTACCTAGGTTAGAAGTTATGAGTAAATTACGTAAAAAACGTATGTGTTTGGGCATTGCAAAATTTTATATCAAAATCGCTCATCTATTTGCAGCTATCGTTAAAACTATAAATCCTGAATATAAGTTCAGAAATCTAAATGGTGTCACTGAAATTGTTGGATTATTACAAAAAGATAAAATTCCTCAAAATGCCAAAGTTACTTTTATGAAATCCGGTTTATGTGCTAGAAGAATTAAAGCTCTTCAACCTGTTCAAGATACAGAGAGAGGTTATGCTATTAAAGGCAAGAATTGTGATATGAATAAAACTACTTCCAAAAAAAGTTTCGAGAGTAGTCCTGAAGATCCATTATCGTGGTCGCAAGAAAACATTGGCACTAAACGTTTAAGTGATGAAGAAGGAATACCTGAACTTGAATATCTTTATAAAGATATTTATGATTATTATACTGGAAAGTATACAGGTATGTCTGATAAATCCAGAAAACAATATCTTACCGATTTAAAAACTTTTTATGTTACGTTTACTGGTCAACCTTCTATGCCAGAAGTTATTACTAAATTTTCAGATATTCCATTGAAAGATTTTCATTCGCAAATTTTGTGTCAAGACAAAAACTCGCCCTGGAAAAAAACTTATATGGGGGATAAAAATAAAGGTTTGATGAAAAAGTATGCAACTCATTTATCCGAAATGATGGACAATGCCCAAAAAACCGAGCACGAACTTATTAGTATTTTAAATAAAATTTTCGTGTATTGGACTGTAAAAGGTAATAGTAAAAAAACTCTTACTATAGCTCCTGATTTAAATGAAACTGGGTTAGAAAAACTTATTGCAGATGCGAGAACTATTATTATCAAACTCTATATAAATTGTGAAAAAGATTTCCAAAAAGGACTAAGTATATTTGAAGCTATTGTAAAAAAGAAAATGTTAGATACTGCCCAACAAAAGGTTGAAAATCTAACAAAAGAAGCTGATACATTATTATCAAAACCTCCAGAGGTTTCAGTAGTGAAAGAAGATATCAAAGTATCTTATCAACCTAAAGATATTGATGTAACTCATTCTGCACGATATACACCCACAACTAAATCTACTATATCTTCCAATTCTATTATGTCTTATAAAACACCACCACCATTTACACCCAGCCTTTATAATTCAAATACAAAAACTAAATCTAGTCCAGCTTTCCCTATTCGCGGTCCGGTCAAAAACAACGAATTCCTAACTTCACCTACTGCATCATTTAATAGTTTCAAATAAATGTAATTCCACAAATATTAAAAACATATTAATTCATATTAATATGTCTACAAAATTGATTCCTCAAAATATAATTATATCAAACCATAACACAAATATGATATACAACCAAGAAGGAATTGAATTTTTAAATTTAGTAAAGGATAACGCCATTGACCTTATATTAACTGACCCTCCATATATTATATCTAAAGAGTCGGGAATGAATAAATTTGTTAAAGAAGTTGCTGAAATTGATGCTTCAGGTAAAAATAAAAAAACGGAAGAGGATTGGGTAACATTTAAAGCTATAAAAGGATATACGGATGATAAATATCGAGAAAATTATATTAAATATGGTAATACGTCAGGAAATAAATATGCTTTTAAAACAGATTATGGTGAATGGGATAAACAGTTTTCTATAGAAAAACTGCAAGAATTTGTCAAATTATTTTATAAAAAATTAAGAAAAGGTGGGACTTGTATTATCTTTTTCGATATTTGGAAATTAGAGTCATTAAAACGTATAATGGAAGAAATAAAAATGACCAATAAAGGTAACTGGATAGGATTTAAACAAATTCGTTTCATCGAATGGGTAAAAACTAACCCTATGCCTTTAAATCAGAGTAGAAATTATCTTACTAATTGTAGAGAAGTAGCTTTACTAGGGGTTAAAGGCGGCAGTCCTACATTTAATTCGAAATATGATAAAGGAATATATGAATTTCCTATTCAAACTGGTAAAAAAGGTGAAAGGCATCCTACACAAAAAAGTTTAAGATTATTTGAGGAACTGATAAAAAAGCACTCTAATGAAGGAGACCTTGTAGTAGACACTTTTCTAGGAGGAGGCACTACTGCAATTGCTTGCAAAGCAACAAAAAGAAGATTCTCTGGCTGTGAAGTAGAGAAATCATATTTTGATATTATACAAAAGAAGCTATCGGATATACAAAAGAAGTTAGAGTCAGAATAAAGAGTTGAAGAATCGAAATTTAATATTTAATCTAGATTTGAAATGAATTTGAAACTCACCAATTTTTTTTGTCTCATTATTATGAGTTCCTGTCACGGTGCTATAAAACTCTGCGAGCTCACCTGGTTTGCGCGAATGTGGTCTTTCTTCATATGTCTGTCTACCAAATTCAATAGAATCAAATTTTGTGAAATCATAATGTTTATTTTGAAGTAGTTCTGCTTTTGGATTTTTTGAACAATTTGATAGAAGCAATAGATAATCACAGCAAAATGTTTTTTGTTGCATCTTATTTAGAAATGTGCCGATATTGTTTTGAATCCAATTCCAACGTAGTTCATTTGCTTGTATTCTTGATAGATTAACTGTTTCTTGTGTTAAATTATTAGCATTATCAAAACTTTTATAAGTAGGTTGACCTCCCTGGGGACAGATTTTTCCATCACTTTTTTTTAATGTTTTCAAAGACAGTGTTTTGGTTTCATTATCGCTGTTTAATGCTATAAAATCTGTAGGACCATTATTACCACCTATGTGTTCCAACGGAATCACATTTTCTTTGAGCAGTATATTTAATAGATTACTCGTAATCATTGTGTTTGCTATTTCTGTATTCCACCTATGTCTCTCAATAGAATTTGGAATATTAAATAGAAGACAGAGAACAAACTCTGCAGTCATTCCAATTGTTTCATTGTTTAATGACTTGGACATTTTTCGGAGCATTTATTATTTAATAAAAATATAATAAATACTTCAATTTTTCTAATGATTTTCAAGCATATCATCTTTCATTTCAAAAGTTATTCCTAATTCTTTTTTAATAATTTTTTCCTGCTTTTGCTTATCTTCAACATCTTCTCCTCCCATTACAGAGTGCACCATATCGTGCCATTCTTTTAATAATATTTCATCTTTTAAGTAATTGGGATGTGCTTTCTCCCATTCTTTCAATTGTTTTATTTGTTTAATAGTAATATCCTGTATGGTTGAGTCTATTTTTTTATGTTGAGCATCTCGTTCCCAGCTATTATTGTCTTTGACATAGAACTGTAATCGTTTTTTGTCACTACAGTGTATTGGCCTTTCATTTGGTTTTAAATCTCTTAATTGTTTGACGAAAATATTACTTATCCCTTTTGCGTATCCGTGTTCCTTTGTATACTTCAAATCTTCTAAAGAGATTTGCAAATTATCTAAAAAATCTTGAATATTAATAGCATCCTTGCAATGGTCGTTTAAATAAACATTAATAGACATTTTTTGATTATAGGTTGTATTTCCTAATTTTGGAATCATTTTCTTTAAATTATCAAAATTATCAGCAGTTTTCTTTTGAACTTTTACTAGATTTGACATCATTTCTTTTAATTCATCTACTTGACTATTAATATCAGAATTAGGTTGATTACATTCTTCAAATTCTGTGTCTGGATGTGCGCTCTTTCTATGCTTTGACAATCCACTTCTATATTTATATTTTTTGTCACATAAGTGACATTTAAATAAGTTTTTTTCGGTTTTTTTTGTTATCCTAATGTTATCCATTGTGTTTTTTTTGTGTTTGCGTGTCAATAGATGACGAGTATAATCTTTTTTATCATTCGAACTAAAGTCACATTTTTTGCATAAATATTTTTTCGGTTTTTTTTGCGGTTTTTTTTCCATTATATATGGATAACAAAAAAAACCGCTAAATAAATTTTATTAAATATATATATCATTTTGATGATTTTTGCATACTACAAGAGGAGGGAGCTATTTTGTAAAAAAAACTTAAAAATAGGCACATTTCTTGTAAATGATTTATTTCTCGGTTTTTTTATGTTATCATTGTTATCCATTTTAAAAGTCAGTAACAAAATCACAATATCATAAATCAAAATAGTATGAAAATCAGCTGTTACACAGAAAAAATAAATCATTCGGTTTTTTCTTCGGTTTTTTGTTATCCGCTAGGGTGAGAACCGGTTACACCAATCATTTCATATGCATTTACCGTAGTATTGCATAAAAAATAAAGATTTTTTACCTAGCGGATAACAAAAAAAACCGAAGAATTACAAATTTCTTCGAATTTTTTTCAAAAATATTTCCCTAGAGAAAATCCCTACATACTTTTTAATTGTTTATATTTTAGTGTTTACTACTTCTAGGTATTTTTAAATTTGAAGCTTTTTTTCAAAACTATTCTCAAAAACCTAGATTTGGACATTTTAAAAATGTCCAAAATGATAAATCTCAAAATACTTTTGGGAAAAACTTCAAAAATTCAAAATATATAAATAATTACTAAATATCATTCATATAATTTTATGTAAACCATATTACCCGTGTCATTATTGTTTTGTTTTATCTTTGATTGTTTCGAATAAAGCTGTATTATAAATTAAACCAGTAGGTTTATATTTTGCAACACTTTTGAAGTTTTTGTTAGTATCTGTTTTAGTTACACTTAATTTATGATTTTTGGATTTATATATAAGATTATTTAGGTCGTCGGGTTTTTTATTTTCTAAAGTTTTCTTTTTTAAATTACCAAATCCATCTACAGCAACGCCATATTTATTTTTAATCTCTCTGCGTTCATGGGCAGGAATATAATGTTGCCACGAAATCCATAATAAATTAGGATGTGTATATTTAATATTGAATCCATTATCTCGTAGTTTATCAATTAAAAATGCAGTACAAGTCGCAATGTCATATCTAGGAAATCCCAAAATAAATTCTGGAACAACATAACAACAAAAACAGTTATTATGTTTTTGACGTGAACACGCCTTAATTTTTTTGTGAACGCGATTTAAAACTTTTATATATACCTCGGTACGTTTTTCCTGACGATATTTGGTTTCTTTATACAGATCATCTAAATTGATTTTTTCATTAATTGCATCCATTAGTTTTATTCGAGAAAAAAACTATTAAAAAATAACGATGGAATATATATATGATTAAACATATAGTTTTAGCCGCTGGGGCATATAAAGGTTTATATATATTAGGAGCTTTGAACTATTTATCATCTATAAGCTATTATGATATTGAAAATATAGAAACTATTTATGGTGGTTCTGTTGGTGGATTAATAGGGGCAATATTGTGCTTAAAAATAGATTGGGCTGATATGATTAAATATATAATAGAACGACCGTGGAATAAAGTTATAAAATTTGATAGTAATATAATTTTTTCTATGGTGACATCAAAAGGATTATTTGATGAAGAGATTTTCAAAATTTTTTTTAAAAATTTATTAGAATCAAAAGGACTTACTATAGACGTAACTCTAAAAGAATTGTATGATTTTAGTAATATAGAGTTATATTTACACGCTGTCAGTGTAAATACACTAGAAATTAGGAAATTATCTTATAAAACAGACCCAGATATGAAATTATTAGATGCTATTTATGCTTCTTGTTGTATGCCTTTCGTATTTCAACCCAAAATTTTGGATGGTATGTATTATATTGATGGGGCAGTAAAAAATGTTTATCCTATGGATTTCTGCATAAAAGACAATAAAAAACAGGAAGAAATATTAGGTATAAAAATACGAGATTTAACCAAAAAAAATTCTATAACTGTAGGCGATAATTTATTTACATATAGTTATTATTTATTTAATTCATTAATATGCGAATATAGGACAAAATCTGATATTAATATCCGAAATCAAATAATTATTCCTGCTAAACAAAGCACAATTGAAACGGCGATAAGTATTGTAAGCGAAAAAAAAACTAGACAAGAATTTTTAGAGTTAGGCGAAAGATACGCAAAATTATTTTTTGAATATGAAAAAAATAAACAATAGTTCATTATCCAACCAATATAATGTAAAAATTTTCTTTTTATATTATATATGAATCCTTTAATGGCTGCACTTAAACTTCTACCAGGAGACAAAAAAAGTGGAATGGAATTTATAATAAGACAGTTGCAAGTAGTTATTGCATTTGCTTTTTTTTATTGGCTAGCTGGACATTTTCATAAAAAGTACCCTGAGTATGACCCATTATTAAAACCTAAAATGTCAGGGGCAGTGACTAAAAAAGAAGAAGAAGAGAGAAATTTTAACCCGTGGAGTTTCACAGATTGTTTTTATTTCAGTTTAGTAACACAAACTACTGTAGGATATGGCGATATGGTAGCACATACTCGTATGTCTCGATTAATTAATATTTTACAATTACTAACTATTTATGGTGTTTTGGCAGTTAGTTGGATTTAAAGAGTAGTTTTAATAAATTCTGTTAAAGATTTTTCATTAGGTTTAGCATCAAATTCAACAACCTGGTCACCTTTTACTAAAATGATTGTAGGATATCCATCAATCTTTTTATCACCTGTTAAACCGTGCTGTGTTTCAAAAGCTTTCATTATTTGTCCATCTTCTTCTTCTCCGTTAATTTCAATAAAATCTAATACAGTTCCATTTACTACTTTTTTATTGAATTTCTCTTTCACTTTTAACCATTCTTCTTTTGCTAATTTACTATGTGGACACCAATCAACATAAAATAAATGAATTTGTGATTGTGAAGCTTTTTCTTTGACAAACTCTTTATTAGGAACATATGCTGGTTGTATTGTAGGTGCAATATAATTAGAATAAACATAAATTGCTATACTGATAAATGCAGCTAAAGCAATTATAATATACCAGAAATTTCTACTCGTGGTAAGTGTTTTTAATGTACTTAAATTTGGCATAGATGGCATTATATATAAGTTTTATAAGATTAAAATTATTATTCTAACGAATTTATCTAAAGAAAGTCCAACAAATATTATTACGATGTTCATAAGAAACTATAAAGGAAAGCTTGTTTATTTCAATTCTAGTATATATCACGATGAAAAATCGCTATATTCTGCTCTCTGGAAAATTCAGTATAATATAGAATTTGCTAAAATATCATCTGACACCAAAAGTGAATTAATTAATTTTATAGAATAAATTTTATTCTCCTTTAATTATAATGGCGAAGACGCGTAAAAATAGAAAAAAGAAACAAAGAAAAAGAGTATACACTCAAAAAAATTTCAAAAGTAATGATGGGATGTTAACAAGTGTATGGGGTCCTAGTTTATGGCACGTATTGCATTGTATGAGCTTTAATTATCCAATAAAACCAACTGCTTTACAAAAAAAGAAATATAGAGAATTTGTGGAAAATTTAGAGTATATTTTACCCTGCGGTTATTGTAGAAAAAATTTAAAAGGTAATTTAAAATCTGTCCCACTCACTTCAAAGGTTTTGCAAAATAGAAATAATTTTTCACGATGGATGTATAAATTGCACGAGCAAATAAATAAAATGTTAGGCAAAAAATCCGGTTTAAGTTATTGTGATGTCAGAGAAAGATATGAGCATTTTAGGTCTAGATGCACATTAGATATACCAATGACGAGTGAAATTCAAAAGCTTGTAACAAAGAAAAGAAAGACCAGGAAAAAAGCTGGAAAGGCTCTAGAAAAAGGATGCACCGAACCATTATATGGAAAGAAATCTAAATGTGTTATTAAAATTGTCCCAAAGGATGATAGGGTTAAATCTTTTCAAATTGATAAAAAATGTATAAAAAAAAGATAATACTGTTTTATATAATGACAAAACAATATTATGCGTGGGAAGAAGTTGCTGAACACGATACTGAAGAAAGTATGTGGATTGTTGCAAATGATAAAGTTTATGATGTTACAGAATTTTGGAAGAGACATCCTGGCGGCAGTTATTTAATAAAATCAAAAGCAGCATCTGATGTTACTAAACATAAAATAATGCATTCTACTAAAGCACAAGAAAAATGGGAAGAATATCATATTGGTTTTATAAAAAAAAAAGCTGCCAAATGTATGTGTTAATTAAGTAAATTGAGAAAAATCATTCAAAAATGGACGTGGAAGTTTAGAATTAGTAGCAGCAGTATAGTTGGGAACCTTTTTACATTCAAAAGCGGGTTCAGGACATCTTCCACAGGGTGGACAAGGTGGTGCTGGTTCTTGTCTAGGGCAAGAACGGGAATCTGGGCATTTAGGACAAACGGGTGGGACTACCTCAGATTTTTTGATGTATAAGTCCTCATCTCCCGCGACTATTTGAGATTTTGGAATACCTCTAGGTAAAGCACTACGTGCCCCAGAAGAAGAATTTCCGAAAGGGTTATAAGAATTACCTTTTTTTGCCATTGCAATCTCTTCTTCGACTGTAACTTTTGATTCAAAAGATTCTTTTAATGTAAATCCTAAACTAGCAAGAATAAGAACTCCTAATAAAAGAGCAAACATAAGGGTTTTATCAAGTTTAATTTTCATATATAGATTATAGTTGGAAAAAAATTTATCTAGATACTATATAATGCCTGCTTTAACTCACGGAAGAGTAGAAAATGGATTTAATGGTTATGCAACAAGAGTCAAATTACCAAATGGTGCTGGCCTTAGTAATACACAACCAATAAGATATAATGGAGGACAACAACCAAAACGAAACTTTAAGGCAAAATACAATGCTCAAGTGAATGCACCCAATGCATTGCCAAATTCTATTGGTAGCAGCTTTACAACTAAAAGAGCCAATGCTAGACGTGCGGGCGATCCTAATAGAAAACTTTTAGGATTGCCAGAGGTATCACGGAGTGCACCCGGACAAGCAAGTAAGAAGAGAAAAGTTCCTCTATCCGTCGGGAGGCCACCAAATCTTGTGTCAGGCCAGTTGCTCTCGACCATTACAGTGGGCACCTTCCCCTTGTCGCCGGCGTTTGTTGGTATAGATTTGGGTAATTATGGTGGTGCCGGTGATTGGGGTTCTATAGTGCCTCCAGATACATCTGGTGTATATGGTTTGGTATTGCAAGATTTGGGAGGGGGTATTTCAGAATTTATTGTTACTGTTATTACAGGTTTCCCTTCAGCTGCCCTTAACTACCAGGTTAATATTAAAATAACTAATGTTACTAAAAGTGAGTCACAGGTTTATCAAATGACAGTAGCTGCCAGCCAAACTCCACCTGCTGCTTTTATCAACACCTTCACAACATCAACCGCGTGGAATGGGACATTTTGGACAGCTGGTGACATAGTTACAGTAGAAAATCTCAATTAATTTTTCGTATAAATATAAAAATCTAACCTATATTTATAATGCCAACTTCAATTTCACACTTAGGAGGACGCGCACGCGTCAACGAACCCGGTCGTTATAGGAAAAAGAACAACAAAAACCTTACGGCACAAGGTTTACCCACTTATGTCGGTATGCCACAACCTTTAAGAAATTTGATTGCAAAACGCGTAAAACCTAGTCAAGCAGTTGCAAAAAAGAAACCATCAATCAAAACCATCCGCATCAATGAAACAGATTCTTTATTTATTACTAGTGCTATTACATTGACAGACAGTGGTGGAGGGAAAGTGTTATTACCTGGCATCCGCGGACAGCCTCAAGTCGCCTTTCCCTTTTCCCTTCCCTCCCCTGATGATTATGATACTAACGAAAATCAACAAATATTGATTCAATCGCCTGTAGGAAGCAAGATATCTATTACTGGCAAGTATTGTGTTGAATCGAGTCTGCAAGACGCCGACCCAAATGGCCCACAAGTCAACACCAACGCTGGCTTCTACGATTTTATCAAAATTTATGATAGTAAACAAAGCTATTCAGCAGATGGATATAGAGATGAAGAACTACCAACACCTGACGCGACAAACGCACCTGGTTTACTGTGGTTTTCTAGTGCGCAAATTAATACTGAGGATGCTAACAAAACGAGCGGGACACAACTCTCACCTGCGGCAGAGTTGAATTTTTATTTCCCAATTAGAACAATAAATAAAACTAGTACATCAAATCAGATATATGTTCATTTTAAAAGCGATGGCATCATTGTAGCGTCGGGGTTTGATTTTCAACTAAATATTGTATAAAAATATAATATCTAACCTATATTTATAATGCCAACTTCAATTTCACACTTAGGAGGACGCGCACGCGTCAACGAACCCGGTCGTTATAGGAAAAAGAACAACAAAAACCTTATGGCACAAGGTTTGCCCACTTATGTCGGTATGCCACAACCTTTAAGAAATTTGATTGCAAAACGCGTAAAACCTAGTCAAGCAGTAGCAGTTGCAAAAAAGAAACCATCAATCAAAACCATCCGCATCAATGAAACAGATTCTTTATTTATTAATAGTGCTATTACATTGACAGACAGTGGTGGAGGGAAAGTGTTATTACCTGGCATCCGCACCCCGATTCTGGGATTGGTGGCTGACCCTGGTGATTATGCTATTAGCGAAAATCAACAAATATTGATTCAATCGCCTGTAGGAAGCAAGATATCTATTACTGGCAAGTATTGTGTTGAAGCGAGTCTGCAAGACGCTGGTGGTAACCCCAATTTCAACCCATACGTTGGCTTCTACGATTTTATCAAAATTTATGATAGTAAACAAAGCTATACAGCAGACCAATGGAGAAACGTGTCAGATCCAGCAACAACAAATCCGGGAAACACATCTGGTTTACTGTGGTTTTCTAGTGCAGAAATTAATACTGAGGGCGCGCCCTCGAGCGGGACACAACTCACAGGTGCGGCGGCGTTGAACTTTTATTTCCCAATTAGAACAATAAATGAAACTAGTACATCAAATCAGATATATATTCATTTTAAAAGCGATAACGCCGTTGTAGCGTCGGGGTTTGATTTTCAACTAAATATTGTATAAAAATATAATATATAACCTATATTTATAATGCCAACTTCAATTTCACACTTAGGAGGACGCGCACGCGTCAACGAACCCGGTCGTTATAGGAAAAAGAACAACAAAAACCTTATGGCACAAGGTTTACCCACTTATGTCGGTATGCCACAACCTTTAAGAAATTTGATTGCAAAACGCGTAAAACCTAGTGATGCAATCTCAAAAAAGAAAAAAACACAAAACATAAATTGTTTAGGGTGTGCGTGTGTCGAGGCGGCAGCGTTGACGGGAAAGACATATACAAAAGACTTTCCTAATCTTGATATTTACGGCGATGGCGAACTATATAAATTAACAGTTACAGTTAAAAAAGGCAGTTTTAGGTGGAGTGTTGCCACATTTCCCTATTGCGACTCACAAGCGGGTGGAGCAAAGTGGGTGGGAGGTTTTACAAATGGTGATTTAGTGCTCGCCATGATGGGTTCCTTTGCGACTGAAAATCTCGTACACTATAGAATAGAATTTAAATTTGATAAAGATCTTCCATTACAAACAGGCCTTTTATCTTCGACGACCTTAGATGCGAATAGCGTTGACACAGTGACCGGTCATAGTCAGGGGGGGATGAAGATAGGTCCCGTCGCGGCCGGCGTTCCTACTACAAGGTCTTATTTTCGATCACATCTTACTGGTCCGGAATACAACGGGAGCAGTCAAATAACGGATATAAATAAAATAGGAATTAAACTAAACAGCACAGACAACACCACACTCATTTTGGACGGTAGTTTGGACCTTGACTTTTTTATAAAATGGTTAGGTGTGACTGTGGGGTGAATCACTTATCTTTTGTATTTATAAATATAAAAATCTACCTATATTTATATGCCTACTTCAATTTCACACTTAGGAGGACGCGCACGCGTCAACGAACCCGGTCGTTATAGAAAAGAGAATAACAAAAATCTTACGGCACAAGGATTGCCAAATCTTTTTGGCAATCCAAATATTTACAAAACATTATCGCAAGACGCGTTAGAGGAATATATGCTTTTAAAATGTATTAAATTGAAATCGATTTAAAGTATCTATAAAATTTAAATCGATGACTTCACTAGCTAAATTTAAAAACGAAGATTGTTTAGAAGTTGGTGTAGACGAAGCAGGAAGAGGTCCATTATTTGGCAGAGTATATGTAGGTGCTGCTATTTTAGCACCAGATGATTCATTTGAACATTCGCTTATGCGAGATAGTAAAAAATTATCAGAGCGAAAACGTTTGATAGCCTATGACCATATTAGAGAGTATGCCATTGATTGGGCAACTTATTATCACGATGCACCTGTAATTGACGAAAAAAATATATTTCATGCTACATATGATGCAATGCATAAATGTCTAGATAAATTAAACGTTGTGCCAGAACATATTCTAGTAGATGGTAATTATTTTCCAATTTATTATCGTGATGATTATATACCATTTACTTGTGTCATAAAGGGAGATAATACATACACTTCGATAGCAGCAGCATCCATTTTAGCAAAAGTTGAACATGATAAATATATTGAGAAAATGTGTGACGAGCACCCAACATTAGATGAATATTACGGTTTGAAATCAAATAAAGGATATGGAACCAAACAGCATATGGAAGGTATTAAGACATACGGTGTTTCAGAATGGCATAGAAAATCGTTTGCGCCGTGTAGAGGATAGTTAAAATGGAAAATTGAACGTTTAATAAATTTTTAATAGGAATACAAAAAACCTAAAACTAGTCTAATAGAATGTCAAAAGAATACAACGGAGTTTCATATATGCTTATCGTTAAAGACCAGACAAGTCATTTCTGGCATTTATTGAAAAAATTTCTCTTGATTGAAAGTGGGGAACAATTGTGTGGTTCATATATTTCATCAAGTTGGTATCAGGAAAAAGTTGCTGATGAAACCAAACCAATTGAATATTTCCTGATTTGTATTGATTCCAATGTAGCAATAAGTGATATTATCAATAATTTAGTGAGTGATATAAATCATACACATTATACAATTAACGGTCTTCTAGAAAAATTTAATTATTTATATAATATTTGGCATTTTACAATTCCAGAAAATTCCTATAACACAGAGTATATTGAACTGACACCAAAACATTTCAATAATATTACTTTGCAATTTAGTATGAGAGAAATAAATAATGCTCACACCAATTCAATTGAAAAATATATCAGCACACCACAAATGGTATTAGATATGTAAAGTAACTTAGAGATAATAAACCATATACTAATATTATGAAAGCAATAATTTTTGATGTTGAAACAACTGGCTTGCCAAAAAAAAGAGATGCACCATTAAATGAATCAAAATGGTGGCCTTATGTTGTTCAAATAAGTTGGATGGTATTTGATATTGAAAGAAATAAAGTAGAAAAGGTAAGAGATTATATCATAAAGTTGCCTTCAAATATTTTTATTCCGCCTTCTGCAACAAAGATTCACGGAATTAATAGAGAGATTTCTAATAAAAAAGGAATAACTATAAAAAAAGCACTAAAATATTTTACAGATGATTTAATGCGGACCAATTTTTTAGTTGCTCATAATATTAATTTTGATGTTTCTATGTTGAGTGCAGAATATCATCGAAACAACCAAATAGATTGGATTAGTAGATATAGAGGAACAAAAATTTGCACAATGAAATTGGGTAATGCCATATGTAATATTAAATATATACACCCTATGAGTGGTAAAATCTACAAGAAATATCCAAAATTAGTAGAGTTACATAGTCATTTATTTAATTCAGTTCCTGAAAATCTGCATAATTCATTGATAGATGTATATGTTTGTTTTCGATGTTTTTATAAATTGGTTTATGAGAATGATTACAATGAAAATAATCCTGTATTCTCAAGACGATATAAGATTTTATCAAGTATTTAAAAACAATAAAAATATATTCTTAATGATAGAATATATTTTCAGCTTATTTCTTTTATTTATTACAGGAATTGTGGCTTTATATGTAATGTATTTGTATTATTTAGCCTTGAGACACGATTATAGAAATATTTATTGAGCCATATTAACAAAAACAGCATATGGAAAACCAGGTTTGTTATATTCTTCTTGTGTTAAAACAACAACATTTCCTCGAGTTTTTGGGTTTGGTAAGTAATAAGCCATTTCCATATTTTTTTGAAATGTAAGATTATTTCCACTAGTTGATACTCCTCTAACCGAGAGCAAAATACGTTTAAATTTGTTCCAGTTATTTTTCCAATAATCTTCATATTTCCAAACAGCATCCCAGTATGGAAAGTTTGGATTTTCAAACGTTTGTTTGTATAATCTGCCACTACCATATAGAACCAAATCATTATTTTTTATTCTATTCATGTCATTTGTAATAGGAAGCGACGCGAGAACGACTCCTCTTGTCATATCAATGTATTCTTTTCCAACAACTTTTACACCTGTAGATTTTAACGATTTTGCCATATCAATCATATCGTCCCAACAGGGCTTAGCAAAAGGTGGAGCAGGTTTATTACCGTAAATTTGCATATTTGTGCGAGCTGCTAGGTCATATTTTCTGGGTTGTTGTCTTAACATAGATTTGCTAGTGTTGGCTTGCGTTTTTGTATTAGCTATTTCATTTTGGTATTTTCCTGTTGACCAGGTTCCTTCTTTCTTCCATCGAGAATCAACCCACGATGTAGGCCATTTGTTTTCATTTTTAGGATTTAATTTACCTGGCGCTTTACCGCCCATAACATTATATAATCTCTGTGTGCATTCTTTGGGTCTAGGATTAAATCTAGGATTACAAGCATCAACATTTTCGTTGTAACATGCTTTTGTATATTTTTGTGCTTTATTATAATTTCTACTATTTGCATTGGCAGCATAACTATTCATATTTCCTTGTGCGTCAGAATAACTATGACTATTCCACCATCCAAATTCAGTTCCTGCATTTAAACCACTTTTTGCAATTTGATTTCTAACTTGTCCAGAGCAACCTGAATTTTTCCATAAACTTTGCAAACAATCACCGGAATGAGGACCTGTTAAAGCTTTTGGAGACATACAAGGAAATTCTTGTTTGAATTTTTCACATTCACCTGGTGGCACTAAACCAGGTTTAAATGAAGCTTGTTGTTGAACCAAATCTTTACTAACACCATTTCTACATTTATCCCAATCATCTTTATATTTTGGCCATTTCACTCTTCTTGCTTTCGGAATAATTTTACTATTCATTTTCTCTTCCCAATAACATCTGGTTCTTTTTGGTATAGGAGGAGAAGTATGTTTGCAATGTGCGTGATGTTTTAACCAAGGAGACCAACCACCGTGTGTGCTATATTTGGTAGTTCCCGAAGGACATTTGGGTGTTTCCCAAAACCAGTAGTCTCTTGTATATGTATATGTACTACTACCTGCTGAACCCTTAGGTGATTCACACCTAGTTCGTGTTGCGTTTGCTCCACCTTGACACCACATAGCTGCTTCACCACCTAAAGGTTTGCAACTACCAGTTTTCCATCTATAAATAGTATTTTCGGTAACATCTTTTGAATCACCCATAACCAAAGCTTGTGCGCTAGTAGGACACCATCCACAAATACTGGCTTCACCATTAGTTCCACCACAATCTTTGACCTTTCTGCAAATTTTTTGCTCTCGCATTTTCTCGCAAAAATATGATGCTTTGTTACCAGGAGGAGCCCATCCATTTTTCGGACACACATCCGCTACTGGACCATTTTGATCTCCATATTGGAATTTATTTGTATACCAACAGTATCCACAATTATTATCAACCAAATCTTTACAATCAGTTAACGTTCTGCATTTTTCTATTTTCTGAGCAATATCACTTTTTACCGCATTTCCTGTTATTTTTTTATCGGTTAATTCTTTAGTTAGTTTATATCCTCCACTTACCATAGGTTCTTTTACCTTTAATTTTAAATAATTTGTAGATTTATCCATATCACCATATTTCCTGAAGTCCCAATACATATCTTGTTTATTAATAAAATTTTGCTCGTTAACTTTTATTCTGTTACTGTTTAATTTACGAGCACCAGGTTTTATCCATCCAGACAATCTACCGGAATATCCAAAGGCCCCTTGCCACATTCGCCTACAACTACCTTTTTCTTCTTGTTCACAACCTTGTTTGCAAGCATAATAACCGGCAGATCTGCCGGGATAACTTCTTTCGGCTAAAGCTTTTTGTGCAGGTGTTAAGGAACCACTATTATAAGTGGCAAAAGTTTGACCATTTGTGCATCTATACCAATAGTCGTTTGAAGGATCTGATTTATAATTTATTTTTGTGATCAGATTTTCTTTATTATCCTTTTTTTTCATATGGACTAATATGTAATATACTGATATCACTGTTAAAATTAATCCTAAAAGTAATAATTTCATATATATTTAATAAATATAAAATTATTATGCAGATTTATATATGTTATTATTAGAATTTACTCCCCAAATATCATTTTGCCCGCCATCAATTTGCTTTAAACGACCAGGTAAATTTTTCCAACTTCCATTACAAGGTTTTTTACATTCGTATATTTGATCATTAGCATTTACACCAAAAACATAATCTGGATGTCCAGCTGAAACCCATTTCAAACGTCCTCTGATATTCTGCCATTTACCATTTCCATCAATAGGCATTTTATAAATAGAGTCATTATTATTAACACCCCACACTTCTTTTTGTCCACCACTTATTTGTTTAAGACCACCATAAACTCTTTGCCAATTTCCGCCATTTTTCCTACGCTTATAAATGTGGTTATATCTATTTACCCCCCATATCCAACCATTTCCACTTGCAGATACATCTTTCAAACTTCCTCCAATTCTTTTCCAACTACCGCTTCCATCAACAGATCTTTTATAAATAGCGTTGTTTCTATTAACACCCCATACTTCATTTTGACCTCCACTAATTTGCTTAAGACCACCATTTACTCTTTGCCAACTACCACCATTTTTTTTGCGTTTGTAAATATTATCACTTCTATTTACTCCCCATATCCAACCATTACCACTTGATGATACATTTTTCAAACCCCCACTAATTCTTTCCCATTTCGTAAAACCTTTTGAAGGTTTATAATTTTCATTTTCATATACAGCATTAGAACAACCTTGTCCGTAAGGAATATTATTTTGCGCACCTAAATTTTTACAATTATTACGAGTTCCTTGTTTTCCATAATTGTTGCCCAACCAACATTGTGCTTTATCACGACTTCCACCACCAACACCATTCTGATATTGTAGTCCATAATATTTATTATTTCTTTTTCTTGCTGCATCAGCGCATTGTGCTTTTGTCATATTGCCGACGTGTGTAGGTAAATCTCTACCTTTACAATCTCGATAACATCCTTTATAGTTAGCAGGATAACAAGGTTTCTCTTCGCATACGCGTTTTTCATTTAGCGATGGACAAGGTAACCCGCTGTGTTTGGGTGGATATTTTACAGACCGACTGCGACTTTGTATACCTTCACCGCATTTTTTGCTGCAAGGCGACCATCCACTCCAATTGCTTACAACACAATCTTGTGGCGTGGGGAATTTTCCCATTAATCCCTGTATAATTCTTCTACAATTTATATCACAATTTGATGGAGCATTATTACATGTTTTAACTACTTTCAAATGATTTTCTAGAACTAAACCACCAGCATCAACATTTGATGCTCCTTTTAACACTGTTGCTCGAATTCCTGGCCATCCAAACCAATAACGTTGAGTATTAATTCCGGAGGGGTCATTTTTAATATTATACCTGTCTACAGTTGATTTACCTTTATAATCAGTCCACATAATGGAACATTTATTACCCATTTTTGAAATAACATATCCTCGATGCACAGAGGGAACTGAACCGTCTTTCCAATTAAATTCAACCAAATCACCAGGTTTAGCAGGTGGAGGCGGGGTCCAATTTTCACCATAAACCATTTTCATTAAACCAGCTTGCTGTGTGGCATTTCCAGATATAGCTTTGTTTGCCAACCCCTTTATACTATTAATTATAGATGATTTGGAATTATCAGAATTAAGCTCATAACAACAATGTGCTGAACCTTTATTTTTTGGATTTCTAGACCAGGTTCTCCAACCTTTTCGACTTCCACCACACCCACGGGAACCGCCATCGGCCATAGGATATCCTCGAATACCATCAGCAGTCCATCCAGCACTGCAAATATTTTTATCCATAATTTCATTTTTTCTACACAAACGAGCTCCATCTTTTCTACAGGCCTCTTTTGCTTGGTCTAATGTATATCGGTATCCACCGAGGGTAGTTTTATAAGAAGATTTACCAGAACGGTAAAATCCTGCTTTTGAAGGAAGGCCTGTTCCAGATGATTTGGCACCACCTTGTTTCCATAGTTGGTCCATACATTCAGCTGGTTTAGGGTTAAATTGTGTTTTACACGGGTCGGGTTTTCTACCGTAACACATTAATCCTCCTTTAACAGCAGTAGCATAATCACTACTTCTTGTATAAGCTTTCCATGCTTTCATATCAGAGAGAACAGCTGGATATCCTCTTTTATTCCAATACCCATTTTTAGAATATTTCATCCAATTAATTGTTCTTCTGTCTTTACCTATAGCAGTTTTCCATAATTTACTTAAACATGGTGGTGAATGAGGACCAGAGTAAGCTGTTGGTGTTAAACAAGGATGATCTTTCAAGAATTTTTGACATTCTTTTGCCCCTAATAGGCCATATCCAGCATTATTGCAAGCATCTCCAGAATATTTTGGAACTTTTTTATTACCAACTTGTTTAAATGGCATAGCTGTGCCTGATGTAGGACACCAGGCACACATTTCGGCGGCTTCACCTGTTAAATCACCACAACTTTTTACTTCTTTGCATACAGCTTGTTCTTTCATTTGTTGGCACTTGTTTGGGTCATTGGTCCACGCATTAGAAGGGCATACATCTGCTGCGGGTGCACCCGAACCACCGTATTTGAATTCCTTGGTATAAACACAGTAACCACAATCACTATTGTTTAATTGACTGCATTTAGTAATTTGTTTACAACTGTTTAATTTATCTGTCATGTCTCCTTTAGGAATGGCCAAATCAACTGGTGCTTCTTCAAATTTTGCATCTCGTATTTTTCTATAATTATTGCTTTTTGTTAAATCATTTTGAATTTTGATAAAATCAACTGTCGATGGTTTTCCCGATGGAATATTAACAGCGTCGGGGTCACCAGCTTTTGCTAGAGCTGAATAAAGCTGTTGTGACTTATCCATATATGTATTTTCCCCATCTTCCATATTTTCTAGAATTTTTTTTCTATATGCAAAAAATGTTACTACTGCTATTATTATTAATCCTAAAATGAATAATTTCATATATAATTAACTAATATAAAATTATTGATTTAATTAAATTTTACTATAATTTCAATATGCTCTTTTTTAACAGTTTTTGATGCGGATACAGATAATTCCTCTCTTTTTTTCCTAGTATTTTTTGCCTTTTTTTTCCTATTTTTTGATGTGCTATTTCTTTTATTCATATCTTGATTAATAGATTTAAAATTTTTCTTAATGTAGTCAATTATGCCGTATTCTAAAGCCCATCTAAAAAAATTTAATTGTCCGATGGTAGTTTGTATATAACTATCATTTTTATAAGGAATATTTATACGTTCCCATCTACAAAATGGGTCAAATCTTTTTTTAGAATAAGCTTTTAATTTTAGTTTGTAATCAACATACACTTTTGTTCTAATTGTTTTTTCTTCCTTAATATGTTCAATTACAGTAAAATTTTTTTTTGAATAATTGGTAGCAAACCAATCTATTAGTCGCAGAGAGATTTGCGATTCACCATTTATAATTTTCAAGATTTTATCTAGATTATTATTCTTATCATAAAAAGCCATGAGATTTTTCATTAGCAAATCATTTTGGGTCGAATATAGTTTACTCATATATTTGAATATTTTACAAGCTATTTAAATACTAATTGTATCAAAGAGATTTGTCACGAAAGTTGCTATCTTTCGGGATTAAAAATTCATTTTGAGTAGTTAAATCATTAATATAATTATTTCCATTCAAGTAAGGGTTAATACTTTTTTGAATTACCCATTTTCTATTAGATAATCTTTCACAACATTCTTCTCGTTTGTTTTTAGTATTATCTATTTCAGGTGTATTTATAGTATTTTCTTTTTTTTTGGAATTTTCTACTGGTAGTTTGTCCCTTTTTGTTTTTTTAATCTCACCATTTCTTGTCCATTTCCAGTAAATATAATTCATTTAATGTAAAATACTATAATTAATTTTTATAATAAACTTGTAATATTTCATAATAGATGTATAATCCATAAAAGTTTTTAGCTACAATATCTAATAAATTATAACTTACGTTTTTAATATTTGCTGGCATCATAGCTGCTACACCGTACATACCCCATACACCCAATAAAAATTTGAAAAGTTTTCCTCCTAAAATAGATTTATTTGCATAATTATAAAAGATTAAACTAAATGCTTTCCCAAAGAAAAAGAAACCTATCGGTATAGATAAGTATTTTGAAATAACATTTATTTCACCTAGATAACCAAAGATCAACATAGCAAAATTATAACCACACATTTGGATTATAAGGTCTCGATTTTCCTCAAAAAACTGTTTAGTTGTTACTGGTTTGGATTTTAATTTTTTTTGCTCCTTTTGTTCTTGATATTTCATAAACATAATTGTAGATATTAACATTGTGGGAGTTGTAACAACCCAATCAATATATCTTCTCGGGGTCATTGTATTAATATTAACAGCGGCATATGCTATCCAAATATAAAATGCAGCTTCAATAAATTGAACAATAGTCTCAAGACCAAGAATATCTGTCAAAATAGCATCTTTTTTTGGCAGAGTTAAAAATAAACCGTGCAAAGAAACTATTCCTGTAATTATTTGAACAATTAATGAGAACCAAATAGTATTTTTAACCATCATTTTAGTAAACAACATTTATATATATTGATATTAAAACTTTTTAATAATTTTCATTTGTTTCGTAAATTTAAACTTGTCTGAATTTGTTCTTCTTCTTTTTAAATTACATTTTAAGCAAGCAATTACAACATTATCATTATTATGCCCCATATCATTATCTATTCTGTCTAATGTCCACTGTGTTTCCTCTCTAGGTTTATCATACATCAAAAGCATATCTTTTTTACAATAATAACATGCTAGTTTTGATAGAACAAGTTTTTCTTGCAATTGGTCGAAAGAAATAAACTTTTTTTCATCTAGTATATTTTTACCTATATCTTGCTGTTTATAACCGGTATGTTTCTTTTTTAGTTCGGATAAAATACTTTTACATCCTTCAAAGGCTTCATTCAAATAAATTTTATTCAACATATTAATTTGTTTTGTTTTGTTTAATAATTTCTCAGAATGTTTCCATTTGTCAGCTATTTTTCTAGTTTTTTTACTTTCTTTGTTTAATGCATCCGTATTTCTTTTTCCTAAAATTGTCACTACTTTTTTCATAATATATATTGGAAAAATAACATTAGGATTACTTCTAATATATATATATATGAGTGATGATTGCCATGAATTAAAGAATATAAAATATCAAACGATGCTTTTAAATAGTAATATGAATATAGTTCCCAAAAAAGAAGAATCGGATATTAATATGGAATCATTTATGGAGCAAGATAAGCTAAAGAAAAAGAAGAAAACCTGGAGTAAATTAGATAATGGTATAAGAATAAAAAAACTTAGTCAATTTGCTTCCAATTATGCAAATAAAAATGATTTAACTAAAAAACAAGCGTCAAGTTTAAAGTCATTTTTATTAAAATCATTAGATAGAAAGAAACTTCATAAGACAAAAGAAGTCAACTTCGATATTGAAAAACAAGAAATTACCGAAATTCCGGGATTAAATTACAATAAAGATAAAAAAAAGTTTACACTGAAAAGAATTGATAAACAAAGTTATATAAATACACGATTGGCACCTAAAACAATTAAAAACAAAAACAAGAAAAAAAATAAGTCAAGAGGTAAGAAAACACTGAAAACAAAAATTGATATACATTTAAAAGAATAATACTTTATTAATATATGATAAGTGGTCTAAATCAACTATTGCCGTTAGAAGATATCATTGAAACAATCAACTACGTAGACCCTAATGAAACTCGAGATAAAAATGACTTAATTGAAACCTTGCACATATTTATTCGTGAAATTCTAGAAAAAAATCCTAGATTATATGAAAGATACGATTTCAATGAGGAACTATATGATATTGTATCCGAGACTTTTAGGTCTTGCTATGCACAGGAACTAGATATAATTTCAAAGTTTGATTTAAATGACACAATTAGCGAAGCCATCAATATGTATTTCTGTATACATAAACCCAGGTCTTATACAAATACATTTTATCCTTTTGATGCAAATTATGATGAGTTAGAACAACATATCAATAAAAATATGAAAAAAGAACAACCTGAACAAAAAACTGGAGCTTGGTATACATTTAGACACGGTATGCTTACAGCCAGTAGTATATGGAAATGTTTATCTACTGATGGAAATAAAAATAATCTAATTTATCAAAAATGTTTGCCAAGTGATAAAAATTCAAAGCGAGGTGTTAATGTTAATTCCGCTATGCATTGGGGACATAAATATGAACCCGTATCTACACAGTTATATGAAGAAGAACACGAAACTGAAGTAGCAGAAGTGGGGTGTGTAAGACACGATACAATTCCATTTTTGGGAGCTTCTCCAGATGGAATTAACATTAAAAAAGGCCACCCTTTATATGGAAGAGCTCTTGAAATCAAAAATCCAGTGAGTCGGCAGTTATCGGGTATTCCTAAATTTGATTATTGGGTCCAAATGCAATTACAAATGGAAGTCTGGAATTTTGAAGAGGTAGATTTTCTAGAGACTGTATTTAAAGAATATGATTGTGAAGAAGATTTTGAAAAAGATGGAGATTATAATACAACTATAGATGGCAAAAAAAAGGGAATTATTGTTGTATTTAGTGGTTCAAGTCCTGTTTATGAATATATGCCTTTTGGATTGTCTAAATCAGAGGGAGAAGAATGGATTGATAATATTATTGACACACATTCTAATCTAAGTTGGATACAAAATATATTCTGGTATTTACAAGATGTTTCTTGTGTATTGGTTCCTCGCAATAGAGAGTGGTTTGCTGCTGCTTTACCTTGCTTTCGCAACGTATGGAAAATAATAGAAAGAGAGAGAGTAAATGGATATGCTCATCGAGCGCCCAAAACTCGTCAACGGAAAGAAATAATTGTTATGAAAACTGTAGAAACACAAACTCCAAAAACACAGATTGCAGGAACACAGACCTTAGAAAACCAAATGATTTCTACAGAAACGGCTCCTTCAATATTAGAAGCAGAAGATACTAATATTAAAGTATTACGAATCAGAACTGAATCATTCGATCAAACTAAAGCTGAACTAGAACAATAAAAGTTTATTCTATTACCGTTATTACAATCTAAATTTGGACGACATATTGCAGAAGGTTTTTCAATATTTTTTTCTTGATACAATGAGTTACAGAATGTAGCTGGACTCATTGTGCCATTACAAGGCTGAGCCCAATATCTTTTATTGTTTGTTGTTTGTTTATATGAACCAACCGAAGACATTGGATATAATAAAGACTCTTGTGAATAAGTCATTGATGATAGCTCGGGCTTAGAACGCATTTGATACTGATTTAAGACACCACGCATATCAGATTCAGGATAAATTCCAGGTGATAAAAAAGCTTCCTTTTTATATCCCGATAAGATATATAAAATTCCTAAAATTGCTAAACCGATTAAAAACAAATTAAGCATAAGACCTAACATATTGTATAAATATTTGATATATTATATTATTAAGAATTTGAATATATTAAATTAAACTAACCATTTAAAATTTCTTTATTATAATACTGTATATTCATGGATTCTGAAGATACTGTAGTGAAAAGAAATGGGGCTATTGAAATTGTTTCGTTTGATAAGATATTGAACAGGATTAAACGTTTAGGTAACGGCGAATTAGAAGTTAATTATACTGAATTGGCAAAAAAAATCATTGACCGACTTTATGATAGAATACCGACAACAAAGATTGATGAACTTTTGGCACAACAATGTGCTTCGCTATGCACCACACATTACGATTATGGAACTCTCGCTAGTCGTGTAACTATTTCTAATCACACAAAAAATACAAATGATTCATTTTTTGACGTTATGAAAGAATTATATGAATTTAGAGATATTCACAATATACAATCACCTTTAGTGAGTAAAAAATTTATGGATGACCTAGAAGCTCTATCAATTGATGGGGTATGTCAAATTCCTATAAATTATGATAGGGATAATTTAATAGATTATTTTGGATTTAAAACATTGGAACGGGCTTATTTAATGCGCATTAACGGCAAAATTGTAGAGAGGCCTCAACATATGTGGCTGCGAGTTAGTATTGGCATACACGGTAATGATAAAGAAGCAGTAACTGAGACATACAATTTGATGAGTCAAAAATTTTTTACTCACGCAACACCTACTTTATTTAATGCCGGGACACCACGACCACAACTTAGTTCTTGTTATTTAATTGCAATGGAAGATGATAGCATTAAAGGAATTTATTCTACATTAACCGATTGTGCTAAAATCAGTAAATGGGCCGGTGGTATTGGATTACACGTTCATAATGTAAGGGCTTCAGGAAGTCATATTAGAGGAACTAATGGAACAAGCAATGGTTTGGTACCTATGTTACGTGTTTTTAATAATACAGCAAGATATGTAGATCAAGGTGGCGGAAAAAGGCACGGGTCATTTGCTGTATATTTAGAACCGTGGCATAAAGATATTGTTAGTTTCCTCGATATGAAAAAAAATCACGGTGATGAAGAACAGCGCGCCAGAGATTTATTTTATGCTTTATGGATTCCAGATTTATTTATGCAGAGAGTAAAAGACGATGGAAATTGGACATTAATGTGTCCTGACCAATGCCCCGGATTAAGCGATGTATATGGTGAAAAATTTGCAGAACTATATTTGACATATGAAAATCAAGCACCAGAATCAGATAAAATGCGTGCTCGTGATTTATGGTTTAAAATTTTAGACAGCCAAATCGAAACCGGAACACCTTATATGCTTTATAAAGACGCTTGTAATATAAAGTCGAACCAGAAAAATCTTGGAACTATTAAATCTAGTAATCTATGCGTTGCACCGGAAACACTAATTCTGACAGATAAAGGACATATAGAAATTCAAACTTTAAAAAATAAAACCGTAAATGTATGGAATGGTAAAGAGTTTAGCGAAACAATAGTTAAACAAACCAGCGATGATTCTGAACTGATTACGGTTGATTTTTCGGACGGTTCTAAATTAACTTGCACTAAATATCATAAATTTTATATTCAAACTAAATATCCAACTTCAAAAATGAAACAGGATGTTATTAAAAGCAAAAATGTAAGTATAGTAGAAGCGCAAAATCTGAAACCAGATATGAAACTTATTAAATGCACGTATCCAATTATCGATAATAAAAATGAATTGAAATCTGCATATACTAATGGTATTTTTAGTGCTGATGGAACTTATTGTAACAATACCCATAAAGAACAAAAATGTAATTTCAAATCGTTAGAAGGAAAATCATTTTGCAAAAGACATATTGATTATCAAATAAATAATGAAGTTAATGAATATTGTTGTGGAATTTCTTATACAAAAAAAGCACACATTTCATTATATGGTGAAAAAATTAAATTATTGGAATATTTAGATTATCGTTCTGTCGGTCAAAAAAAAGACAATAAATTAAATGTAACACTACCCGTAGATTTAAAAGATAAATTTTTCGTTCCCACAAGTTATTCGTTAAAAAGTAAATTAGATTGGTTTGCAGGATATTGTGATGGAGATGGGTCTATAGCAAAAAACGACAAAAATCAAGCACTACAAATTTCGTGTATTCATAAAGATTTTCTTTTAAAAATAAAACTAATGTTGCAAACTTGTGGTATAGCCAGTAAAGTATCCTTAAATATGAATGACAGATTGTCCAATTTACCCGATGGAAGGGGCGGGATGGCATATTATAAATCAAAAAAATTATGGCGAATATTGGTTGGGTCTAATGATTTACAAAAATTATTAGATTTGGGATTTTCACCAAAACGATTAATTATCGATAAACACACACCACAAAGAAATGCTACACAATTTGTAAAAATATCTAAAATTACAGATAATAACAGAACGGATAAAACTTTTTGTTTTAATGAACCTCTACGTCACGCAGGCGTTTTTAATGGGGTAATAACTTCGAATTGTACAGAGATCATTGAATATAGTGATGAAAATCAAACAGCCGTTTGTAATTTGGCTAGTATAGGTCTTTCAAAATTTGTATATAATAAAATTCCTAGTGGGGGAGTTAAAGTTTATAGCAAATCTAATTGCAAATATTGCAAACGCGTAAAGAAATTTCTAATAGAAAATAATATATCATTTGAAGAAATCAACTTAGATGGTGATAAAGAGAGACATAATTTTTATGATGCGGTAAAACTAACACAAGGAATAGAAATAAATAAGGTTCCCCAAATATTTATAGGTGATAATTTGATAGGTGGTTATGATAAATTAAAAGAATTGGTAAAGCCTGAATTTAATTATAAATTATTACACAGTGTTACAAAGGTTGTAATAAGAAATTTAAATAAGGTTATTGATGTTAACTTCTATCCTACAGATAAGACAAAACGGTCAAATTATTTACACCGCCCAATTGGTTTGGGTATTCAAGGATTAGCTGATGTTTTTGCATTATTAAATATCCCATTTCATAGTGAGGAAGCTAAGCAAATAAATCGTGATATTTTTGAAACTATTTATCATGCATCTGTCCAAACAAGTATGGAAATTGCTAGAGATAGAATGATAGCAATGCATTCATTGCGTAAATCACTGGAGAAAGGTGAATGGAAATTTGCGAATGTTTTAGAAAATGAGGATGTATCTATAGAATATGAGATAGTGGAAGATATTTCTGGAACTTTGGCACCAAAATTAGACAAATATACACCAATCTTAGGAGAAATAAATCGTAAACATTTAAATTTATTAGGAAGTTATAGCAGTTTTGAAGGCTCTCCGGCACACTCTGGTAAGTTGCAATTTGATTTATGGGGTGTGAAACCTTCCAATAGATATGATTGGGACACACTTAAATTTGATATTCAACAGCACGGTATGAGAAATTCCTTATTATTAGCTCCAATGCCTACTGCGTCTACAAGTCAAATCCTAGGAAATAATGAATGTTTTGAACCATTTACAAGTAATATTTATGTGCGAAGAACTATTGCCGGAGAGTTTGTAATTATTAATAAACATTTAATAAAAGAACTTATTGAAAATGGAAAATGGAACGAAAATAATAAGAATCTTATTATAGCAAATAATGGTTCTGTGCAAAACTTAGATATATCTGATTTTTTGAAACAGAAATATAAAACAGTATGGGAAATACCAATGAAACATTTATTAGAAATGGCGGCTGATAGAGGTCCTTTTATTTGTCAAAGTCAAAGCACAAACCTATGGATGAAAAATCCTGATTATAAAAAACTTACAGCAATGCATATGTTTGCGTGGAGTAAAGGTTTGAAAACAGGTATTTATTATTTGAGAACGCGCGCAAAAGCAGCACCACAACAATTTACAATAGACCCTTCTGCAAATAAAATTATAGAAGATGATGATGAAGGTTGTTTAATGTGTTCCGGTTAAGTCAATATAATTTATAAAATTTTATTGACACATTATATCTTATCTATAAAATTATCTATAAGAAAAATTCGTTTTACAAAAGGTTCTAACCAATATTTTTGATATTTAAGTAATGTTACTTCGGTTAGAATAAAAAGAGTAGCTATTCCTAATCCTACTAATAATATAATTATATTACTTATTTTAACTGTCCATTTTTTTTTCTCTGGACTTCCTAGATTTTCATTTATATTTTTCTCAGATAAGAAAGTGCTTTGAAGAAAATCGCTTGCTTTATTTTGAAAAAAAGTGATAAAAATGTTTGGAACTAGATAAGTTAATAACAGCATCACAAAACCAATTGCCCAACCTTTTCTTAAAGATTTAGTAATATAAACTTTCCTAGCCACTAAATATGTTAACCCCAATAAAGATAAATAATTTATAAATAGTGTGCTACCCCATCCCAAAAAATTTTCACTATCTTTTCCATATAATTCTTGTAAATAATGATTACCCAATACCCCATCTTGAAATGATACTGCTGTTGCTAACAAATCGAAATTTGGCATATAAACTTCCAAAATTTCTTGAAAATTTAATTTATACAAGAGTGTGGGAATGGTTATCACAAAAACAATGATAAAAATAATAATACCTATAATTTGTTGTCTTAAATATCCCTTACCAAATGTGATATTATTTTCAAGAAGTTCTGTTCCTCTATCTTTTATACAATAATCCCACGTGTCAGAATTATTTTTCCCGCTGTTTTTTCTTTGCTCTCTTTCTCTTTTTTGTCCGGTGGGTCTTCCACAAGAATCTTTTGTTCTACACCAAGCAGTCTGGTATCTGCCGAGAACACACTCATTTTTTGCAGTATATTTTTTATCTGATGAATTTTTTCTATATTCGTATTCTTCTTTACATTCACACCCGTGACGAGTTCTAAACTCCTTGCTAAGATTTTTTGGTATATATTCATGTTCTTCGGTGTGAGGCATTTATTATTAATATATATATATATATTATTTCGTAAAACATTAAAAGATAAAACATTGAATATAAGTAATGGATTTTATTGTAAAATTTTTGGGAATTAATCAGGATTCATCAACAGTCAAAAAAGTAAATTTTGAAGATATAAAGTCAATAATATCCAATTCAAGAAATGAGTATATTTTAATAAATACACTTCCTTTGCAAGAACAAAATTGTTTGATTAAAAACACTATTCAATGCTCTAAAGAGGTAGAAATTATTAATGCTAATTTAAATAAAAATTTAGGAATAATAATTTACGGCAAAAATGCTAATGAAAAAAAAGTTTTGGAAAAATACACTCAGTTATTAGATTTAGGTTTCACCCGAGTATTTATTTATTCGGGAGGTTTATTTGAATGGTTACTGTTACAAGATATTTATGGAGCGGATGAGTTTCCAACTACTACAAAAGAATTAGATATTTTGAAATATAGACCTAAATCTCATCTCTCTAAATCTTACTTATTAACAGATGTGGACTGATACATCAAATTCTACATTTTTCTTAGGAATTTTATTGTCGATAAAATTTTTGATATCAGATAACATTTTATTCATAGTATCTGGTATATCTAAGAAATCAGTATTACCGTCTAATGTCAATATATCTATTTTATTGATATTTGAATTATTAATATTTGAATTATTTGCTTCACCGTTAATCCATTCATCGTGATATTTTTTGCAATTTGATAAATATTCAATGGGGATATCTTCCCCTGGTCTTTTTCTAAATTTTACTCTCTCGAGACATTTTTCAGGTTTTGTATCTAAATAAATAATTCCTGAGATTGGAGTTTTCTTAATAAATTCATAAAACCATTTATTATAGATTTCATAATTTATAGATTCCATTTTCCCCGCATCATATAACATCTTAGCAAATACATTTCTATCTGTAAATACACTTCTTTCCGTTATAATTACAGCATTTGGATTTTTTTCTATTGTTTGTGTAATTTGAGATAATCTTGAAATATAAGCCATCATTTGAAATGAAAATGAGTATTTTTCTTGATTTGCGTAAAATTTTTCAATAATTGTTTTGCCATTATTATCCTTAATAGTTTCCCAGACATCCACAGGTTCCTGTAGAAATATAAAATTTGCATCAGGTATAATTTCTGATAATTGCTTTTTTAAAAGCTTAACAAGAGTAGATTTGCCAGAACCGATATTGCCTTCAACAGAATATATTATAGCCATTTTAATATAAATATACATATATATTTTTGTTTAATCAATTTATCTAAATATCATTCTAAAAATTGATTTGAATATAAATCAATTAAAATAGATATAAATATAAATATGGATCTACGACAAACTAAACTTACCAAAAATGAATGGGACGCCCTGGAGGTTCCTGTTCCAAAACAAGAACACGTAATATTGAAAATGATTTACGAAGGTTATTCAAATCTTAATCATACATTTAATTATACTCTCAGCTTAATGGCATATATAAAGATATCACACGATTCATATAAGTTTCATGGTTACTTTTATACAAAATATTTCTTGCCATTATTTCAAAAGATACATAAACAAAATGAATTATCATATCCTATTCTAACTTTTCCGGACTTGAAAAATAAAATTAAACTTAAAAAGGCTGATGAAATTAGGATAAAAAATAGTGAAAAAAAATTAGATACAGTAAAAAATGAATTATTTGAGTTTGTAATTTTAGATTTGCTGAGAAAAATGTTTAAAAATAAAAAAAAATCGTCTTATTATTATTTTACAATTACCCATATTATGAGAAATAATATTCATTTGTTTAATCCTTTTGTTGAAAAGCAAATTAAACAAATTTTACGTTTAGAAAATGAAGCAGATGGTATTGGAAAAATGTATTTTATACAAAAAGCTTATGAATTTATAGAAAAAAATCCATATCTTTTAAAATTTGCCAATTATAATCTTTACGATCATCAAAAAGAATTATTTTGGTTATGTAAAAAAAATAATCCCAAACTTGTTAATTATATTGCTCCAACAGGCACAGGTAAAACTTTGTCGCCTATAGGTTTGACAAAAGGCAGTAAAGTAATATTTACTTGTGCTGCAAAACACGTTGGTATGCAATTAGCAAAATGTTGTATATCTCTCCATATTCCTATTGCAATCGCATTTGGATGTTCTGACCCAGGGGATATTAGATTGCATTATTTTGCAGCGAAAGATTATATTAAAAATAGACGAACAGGTGCTATTTTTAGAGTAGATAATAGCGTCGGTGATAAAGTTGAAATTATTATATGTGATATTCAATCATATGAAAGCGCTATGAATTATATGTTGGCTTTCAATGAACCAAAAGATATCATTTGGTATTGGGATGAACCAACAATAACATTGGATTATGATGAACACAAGTGTCACGAAATTATGAAAAATAACTGGAAAAAAAATGTAATTCCAAATGTAATTTTATCATCAGCTACTTTACCAAAGCACCAAGAAATTCAACCTTGTATTGCAAATTTTATGGAAAAATTTCCAACTGCTGAAGTTAATGAAATATGCAGTTATGATTGTAAGAAAACAATTCCTATCTATGATGCCAAAGGTAGAGTTGTGTTACCTCATTATATGTTCTCTACATATAATGAATTAAAAGTATGTGTTAAACATTTACAAGAAAATAAAACAATATTGCGACATTTTGATTTGAGAGAAATATGCTCTTTTATCATTTATGTAAATAAGAAATATTTAATTAACGATAGATATTTGATACAAAACTATTTCGAAGATATATGTGATATAGATGTAATTGGAATCAAGTTATATTATTTGGTATTATTGAAAATATTAAAGAATAATTATGAAGAGGTTTATAAATATTTTCAAGAAAAGTGGAAACCATCTTATAAATCTACAATAAAAATATCTACAGAGGATTCTTGGACACTAACAGATGGCCCAACCATTTTCCTAGCAGATAATATAAAAAAAATAGCTACGATATTTCTTAAGTCGGCCCAGATTCCTGCTACGACACTTGATACTCTTCTTAAAACAATCTACAAAAACATTAAATTGCGTAAAGAATTGGATGATATGAATAAAGCAGAAGAAGATAGACAAAAAACTGTAGGTGCAAAAAGTGAAAAGGCGAGTCTAACAGGAAATACTGCAGAATCACAAGCATTACGAGCTTTTCAGAAAGCTACTGATGAAATTCGCAAAAGAATGAATAAGATACAACTGGATAATGAATATATACCAAATAGTTATTCTCATCAAAAGAAATGGAAAAAAAATTTGCCAGAAGATATTAAGCCATATTCAAGTGACGTAGATGAAGAAACAGTTGAGCAAATTATGTTACTTGATGTAGATAATATATGGAAAATTCTTTTGATGATGGGCATAGGAGTCTTTATTGAACACAAGTGTGTTGATTATGCAGAAATTATGAAAAAACTTGCTACAGAACAGAAATTATACTTGATTCTTGCATCAACTGATTATATTTACGGAACAAATTACCAGTTTTGTCACGGGTATTTAAGTAAAGATTTAATGAATATTACTCAAGAGAAAATGATACAAGCTTTTGGGCGAGTTGGCAGGTCTAATGCACAGAGAAATTATAGTTTACGCATCAGATCAAATGAATTACTAACTAAGCTGCTCCTACCTGCTCCAGAAAAACCTGAGATAGCAAATATGAATAGACTTTTTGGGGAAGAATAAAGTAATTGAAAAACAATTAATAGATAAAATTTTTTTAATCTTATCTATTTTATTAAACAGAGCTACCAAATGCAGCATACAAACCAAAAGCTGCTGGCGAGTTTTTCCAAATTTTCATCCAAATATTTTCTTGTGATTTTTTTGCACCTCCACGAAGACGAAGCACGAGATGAAGAGTAGCCTCTTTTTGAATGTTGTAATCCGTTAATGTGCGTCCATCTTCCAATTGTTTTCCAGCAAAAATTAATCGCTGTTGATCAGGAGGAATACCTTCTTTTTCTTGAATTTTGGCTTTAATATTTTCTATAGTGTCTGATGGTTCTACATCTAATGTAATAGTTTTACCAGTTAATGTCTTTACGAATATCTGCATCTTTACATATATACGCTAGTATTTATTTAAATCATTTAGAGAAATATATAATTAGATTAGATTTTGGTCCAATAAAAAGTTCTAAGTATATATTATATGTCAAAATCTAGTTCGTCCAAAACGGCATCATCAGTAGCCAAAACGGCATCATCAGTAGCCAAAACGGCATCATCAGTAGCCAAAACGGCATCCGTAGTTTTGAAGAATACAACACCAGAATTTAATAAGAGTGTTGCAAAGGATTTGGGTGATAGTATAGGTAAAATTTCAGTTATTAAATCATCAAAAACCCAACCTGATTTGGCAGTTGGCGATTTAATTAGTAAATCTTATAGTCCATCCGTGAATGAGTTGTTAACCAATTTACAATCTTTATCTCCCAATCCGACTGCATTTGCTTGTGAAAATAATCAACAAATTCGCATTAATAAAGGTAGTAAAATGGAATGTGTTGATTGGGAAAGTGAAGCAGCGCAAACTGCTATGTTAAGAAACTTAAAGAGAAAACATATTAATTTTGATAAAGTGATAGCTCCAGCTCAAATTGAAGAAAATTGTTGGTTTAATTGTTATTTTATGTGTTTCTTTATCAGTGATAAAGGGAGGAAATTCTTTAGATATTTGAGACAAGAAATGATAACAGGTAAATACCCATCGAATAAAGAACATAAAAAAGTTGCTACTTTACGGTGGCCACTATTCTTACTAAACTATTATATTGAATCAAGTCTTTTAGGACGGGATGACCCAGAAAATTTTGCTGAACAAATGAATACAAATACATTAATTAGAGAGATTGGGGATATCTTGTCTAGAGTAAATAAAAATGTTATAATGCCAGGTAAATTAGGCAATCCATTAAATTATTATAACATGTTAACAAATTATTTAACACAAACTACCATATATTTAATTCCTGCATCACCAAAATTACTTAAAAAAAAAAAGATGGAAAAAGTTATAATGAAAGACCTTGCACAAAGAGGTAGAGTTGCTCAGATTTTGGCTGTTGTTATTGCTCCCGGAAAAAATAAAGGCGATTTTGAGTCCACAAAAACATATATGGTAGGTGGAAAAACATACAAATATTCATTAGACAGTGCTATGATATTTAGTAGTGATAGAAAACAATGGTGCGCTTTAATCACTGGAGATGGCAAAGGTTATGCCTCAGATGGATCTAGTTTTTCTCGTTTGACTCCTTATGAGTGGAAAAGTAAAATTAATTCCGATGAAGAGTTTTCATTTGAAGGCAGCACTAAGCGTTATAATTTTAAAACTTGTGAAACTTATTTACTTTACTATCGTTCTTAAATATGTATTTAAATTTTAAAATCATATTTATATTTAGTAAATTATATTTATATTTGTAAATTATATTTATATTTAGATATATATATATAATGGTACAACCACGAAAATCGAAATCGAAAAGAAAAAATAAAACACGCCGTAAATCTCGCAGGATGAGAGGGGGAAGCTTAGAGTGGATTGGGATGGAAGCTGTGGCTCCAAAGGTACTGCTAGGCCTCGATGGAACTCCAGAAAATATAGCACAAGCAAAGTTTTGGAATGAAGATGTACCGCGTTTATTGGGTGTGGGCAATGCAGAGGGTGTATATAATATTGCATTCGCGGACAACCGCGACCCGACTGGGCCCGTAATGGGAGAACAAGGCACGCTGCTCAATCGAGTGCCAACAGTGGGAGTAAAATATTTAGGTACTGTAAGTAGTTTGAATTGGCTCATACAGAAAATAAGTAGAATGGGTGATGACCTTAATAATTTGCAATTGCTGGTCGAAATTCATACAATCGTAAAACAACAAAGAACAAGCCGGGAGAGCGCCCCCTGGGCCATCGAGGAAGGCCATAGAGGATATATTGAGGCCTTACAGAATTTGGAAGATGCGTTAAAAGCAATTGTCGACGATCTCGAATCAAGAAAGCAAACGGCAGGAGCAGAGTCGAACGCGTTGGTCGCCGCCGAAAACAAAACAGGCTCAGCTTATACCTCACTGTTTCCAGCGCTGGGCTCCGCGCCGGGCCCCGCGCCGGGCCCCGCGCCTTCAATGACTTTAGGATCATCACCTTGGGGCACTACTACTACTGTTCCCGCGCCGGGCAGTGGTGGTAGCGGTGGCGGCGGTGGCGGTGGTGGCGGCGGGAAGAGCGATGGCGACAGCAACATTCCTAATTCTTTTTGGGATGAAACTGGTTACGGTATGAAACATAATCATAATAATAAGCAACAACCCCCCGAATATCAAGGAGGAAAAAGAAAAACACGACGCAGAAAGCACAAAAAGAAACGCACAATTAAAAAACGTCATAAAAAGAGAAAACACACGAAGCGCAGGCGTAAACATTAAATATGATTTTAAAAATTAAACACATATTTAATAACGATAATAAAAGAATGTTACACTACAGGTTTTAAAATCAAATTCTTCTTGTGACATATCATTAAATTTCCATGTAGTTTTAGTATTAATTTTATTTTTCCATTTGAATGGAATTAATCTAGAAAAACTAGCACCATCAAATGCATATTCTTTACCTTTTCCTGTAATATATGCCGTATAATGATTTTTATTTTGAGATCTAATAATAGCACTATCTAATTTATAAGTCACATTTTTATCTTTTATGATAAATTTATATATTTCTTTTAATTCGGTATTAGGTGAACTTATTTGATTTATACGTAAAATATCGGGAATTTTATCGTTTCTATTCAAAATTAAATTTATTTTGTTTTTATTCATAATTACTCTTGTAGCAGATTTCATTGAAATAATATCATTATCTAGATATTTCATAATATTCAAATAAAATAAAATAGGATTTCCTTGTTCATTTACAGCAGGTACATCTAATTTACGTTTTTTTAATTCATTACCAATATTATGTATTAATATATTAGTATTCATTACATCAGCGAATCGTCTTGGGTCATTTTTACCTATTAAACTAGCTTCTATAAAAAAATTTAAAAGAAAAAATGGCATTTTCATACTAGATTCTATAGGATCTTTATTTGGTAAAATACCAGTAATCATTATATTTCTTAAATATCTAAAAAATTTTCTACCTTTATCACTTATAAAGAATATCATAAAAAAACAATTAAACCAACAATTTTTCAAAGCCTGCTGAGGAGCTAATATATTATTAAAATTTATCTTTGATGATGTGATATTTAGATTTTTTAACATAACATCTTTAATTGCTTGCGAGTCAGCAGCTAAATTTTTGCAAACAAATCCATTATCTTGTTTTATCTTAATCTCTCCATCATTGCATGTAAAAATATCTGTATCAGGAGTTAATGATTGTAATGTTTGTAAAGCTTTATTTATAGAAGGACTGAATGAATTTACCGGTGTTTTTGTTATAGATTTTGTAATACTTTTCATTTCCTTTTCTGTCATACTTATTTTTTTTGGGATAGAATCTTCGAGAGATTTTCTTAATTTAATATTTATTTTTGGAGTCCTACTTTTTAATTCTATAATGTCTGCCGTTCTCCCTCTTATTGTTCTTAATCTGCTTTTATAGTATTTACTTTTCAAGGTTTTTCTTTTTTTTCTTTTATCTTTTTTTCTTTTTTGGGTTTTTTTTCTTCTTATTGTTTTTCCCATATATATATATATAAACTCAATAAAAATAAAATTTTATATTTATTTATATTAATTTTCCAACACCATCGGCAAATTGCGTTCTCTACACCAATCGGCTATTAGACTCATTTTTTCTGCCCCTATGTGTCCTTCTCCGGGTGCCGCGTGTCTGTCTTTTTTTGCACCACAGCATTCTTTTGAATCATTATAATGAACTAGCACAAGTGTGTTGGGGTGATCTTTATCCCACTTTTGCAAAAATTCCAACGGGTCGTGTCCAGCAGCAAACACGTGACACGTGTCAATGCATATTTTTATTTTTCGCTGTTGTTCTTTTGTGAATCTACTATAAAATTTGCTAAACGCATTATATTGATAAAGTGTTTCACTGCCTTGTCCTGAAGATGTTTCCAACAAAAGAGGACAAGTAGGGCATATATATGGTAGCAAAACGCTCATATTTGTATACATATTGTTCAATGCTTCTTCCAAAGGCATTTTCAATGATTTTCCACAATGAACAACAACACCTTTAAAGCCTATAAGAGCACCAGTTTCAAGTTCCCATTTCAAACAAGCAAATGCTTTCTCTCTAAATACTCCAAAAGGTTTACATAAATTACACAAATAAATAGAATGCACAAACACATTTAGATTGTATTGTTCTAGGTAATTTTTTGTTGCTAAAACATCTTCGGGGTCGAGTCCAGGTCTCCGCCAAAATTTTGGTGAGCCAGTAAATATTTGACAAGGTTTTTTTAAATTTTCTTCATAATTGTAGAATGCTTTCAGACTGGGCAAGAATTTTTTTATTTTTCGGATGTGTGTTCCTATTTCCATTTGGGTTAATTAATTAATAAATATTTAATTAATTAAATTCAATTTTATAGTCCTGGAGGAGGAGGAATTTTAGGTATTTTTGGCATCTTGGGAATTTTTGGAACAGGCATACTAGGTAATCTAGGACCTTTTTTTGGTCCTTTTGGCGGGCACGGTCCGGGTCCGGGACATCTACCACCTCTTCTGCTGCCGCCCATTCTTCTGCCGCCACCCATTCTTCTGCCGCCGCCCATACCTCTGCCACCGCCCATACCTCTGCCGCCTCTACCTCCGAAAAATACGGGAATAAACTGTGGGGATGTATCTCTTTCTAAAACAACGATGTCTTGTTGTGACGCACCGTGATATCCGGTAAACAACATATATAAAATGATGCAAACAGCACAGATTGCAATGATTTCTGCTAAACCTATTTTAAATTTTGTTTTTGCCATTATAAAATAATGTTAGATAATTAATTTACCACCAGAAACGTCTGCGAAAGCGTGGGCGTCTTCTACCGGGTCTAGGACCAGACCATATGGGTCCTTGTCCACCCCAATAGTTAACTCTAGGACCTCTAAAATGAACTACACTATTTTGCGTTTTTCTTTGGGAAAGCATAAGAACGAGGTAAATCATAATAAAAAGAAGAGCAATAAGAAGAACATTTGTTGTTTCCATTTACAGTAACAAGAGAAAAGATATATTTTAATAATAAATTTTCTAGGTGAAAAATTATTATTTTATCAGAACAGTTAAACTGCTTAATTGGAGTATGCAAGACCTCCCATACCACTCATGATACGGAGGACATTGTAGTTGGTAGCGTAAACGCGGACCTTAGCGGTGTCATCACCACCGATAGCGGCGGATGAGAGAACAAGCTGAAGGGTAGCATTATCGATACGGGACATATTGCAAGTTCCAGATGGCTGGTGCTCCTCAGGACGGAGAGCAAATGAGTAAACATTGATACCAGTGTCTGGGTTACGTGTGTGGTGCTGGAATGGCTGAACAACATCGAAGTATGAACCTTCACGCTCACTGAAGCGGTCCTGTCCGTTAAGCTGAAGCTTAGCGGTAACGACTGGGTTCTGTCCCCAACAGTGCAATGACAAAGCGGTCTCAGCAAGAACGTAAGAACCTGCATCAGAGACACCAGAGTCAGCACCACCGGGCTCACCTCCGACGCCTGGCCGGTTGTTTTCTGGGAAAGCTGAAGCAACAGACTGAGCGTCTGCCCATTCGCTTACAACAGAAACATCACCGGCAGCAGGGTCTTCGAAAAGACCAGAAGCAGTGATAACACCATTCTGTCCACGTGCTGCGTTAATACCAGAGTATGCAAGAAGAGCATTTGGCAAAGCATCAACGGCATCAGTGTAGTTAAATGGCTGAGCACCGAGTGCGTTGTTCAAAACTGTTCCACATTCAAGGGAAGCACAGTAGTTGACATTTTTGTCTGGCTGAACAACGAAAACAACCTCTTTACAAGGGTGATTGAAATTCAACTTAATCTTATTGGATGAGGAACCGACGGATTCATCACCAGTGAACTGAAGTTGCTCAATAAGATACTCGTGTGGGTTCTGTGCCATACGTCTGCGCTCATCGGTATCAAGGAACACGTAATCAACGTAAAGTGAAGCAGCAACGAGTGATTGCTGGTAAGCAGCGGTTGCCTTAACACTGCTGCCTTGGGCGCCGCTGGCGCTGCAATCAAGCTGCTCGACAGCGAAAAGAACTTCATCGATTGGGCGAAGCTCGAGGTTAATCTTAACTTCGTGGTATTGAAGTGCGATCAAAGGCAAAGCAAGTCCAGGGTTGCGGCAGAACCAGAACTGAAGAGGCACGTAAAGTGTGGTCTCAGGAAGAGTTCTGCGAGGTGCGCAGACAGCATCTGGCACGTCAGAGGCTGAGCAAGCAGTTGCAACATCAGCGAATTTAGGGTCAGTGATGTATGTAAGCTGCAAGGTGTTACCAACCATAGCGTTGTAACCACGTTCCTGTTCGGAAGTCATGGTAAGCTGGTTCCAGATGTGCATCCAGTCACCGTATTGACGGTCGATGCGCTGCCCACCAATCTCAACTTCAACCATTGAGATAAGCTGCTCACCTGGGTAGTCCAACCAACGAGCGAAAATACCTTCGTTGTTGCCGGCGGCGTTTGGGGTGTTTTGGGCATTACTTTGACCAGACATACCTTGGTTAATCTCTGGGAGAGTAACCTGAAGGTAGGTGCGGTATGCAAGATCACCATTTCTGGAGATAGTGCACTGAACACGGCGTCCGAAGTCAGCCTGTCCGTTAAATGTTTGTTCAATAGATTCCATTGCGAAGTTGGTGTGTCTGCGGTATGTAACCTTCCAGAAAGTGATCTGTGGGTTACCAGTAAGGTAGACGTCTTGAGCGCCATAAGCTACGAGTTGCATTAATCCTCCTCCCATTTGTTATAATATTGCTAAAGAAAAAAATTTTACGAAAAACACACTAATTCGTAAAATATTAAGAGAACAATTTTTCTAAGTTAAAGTTATCCTTCATAAATCGTCTAAGATAATCATCTAAATATACTTCTTTTTTCCCTTCATGATTCTTTTTAAAAATATAACAATCATTTCGCTTATTAATTGTCCAACCGTCTTCTAAAGCATTGTAAATAAATGCCATTTTTTGTAATTTTATGTGATTTATTTCATTTATATTGGTAATGTTATTCATATTGTTAGACAAAGACTAGAAAATAGATAAATTAATTGAACTTATAAACTATTAAATAAATGCAGGTAGTATTAATATATGCCTAATTTTAAACCTAAATCAAAGAAAAAAATCAAGGCTATTTCGAAATCAAATATTACTCTTGATAGTAAACATAATGAAAAAATAGATGAATTTGAAAATATTAAAACAGTATTGATTCCAGAGTTACACAAGAAAAAATTTAATTATAAAAATTTGCTAAAAGATGAAAGTTTAAGTTTGGATAAACGTCTTGAGTATAAAGATAAAATCAAAGATATAAGAAAAAGAATTGCTAAAAATAGTAAAAAGGAAAAAGAATATTTTTTAAATAATTCTGAACATATATTTTCTTATTTTGAGAAAAAAAAAGATGTCTCGGAAGGACATAGTAAAAAAAAAATTCTACATTCTTTTTTTTCTAAAACAAAAGAGAAAAAGGATGTAAAAAGAGAAGAAACAAATCTTACTCAAAAATATCTGTGCAATATTGATCAAACATTCTTAAATATCAAAGATTATCAGGTTGATTATGAAGTTTGTATTCATTGTAAAGGTGAATTGGTTCCTATTTGTAATGAAGGAATACTAGTATGCAAAGAGTGTCATTGCCAAGTTAAATTTTTAATTGAAAATGAAAAGCCATCTTATAAAGAACCACCGAAAGAAGTTTGCTTTTATGCTTATAAACGGATAAATCATTTTAGAGAGATTCTTGCGCAATTTCAAGCAAAAGAAACTACTCAAATTCCACAAGAAGTTATCGAACAAATCAAAATGCAAATTATAAAGGAGCGTATTACTTTAAATGATATGTCTAACAAAAAAGCTAAAGATATTCTTAAGAAGTTAGGTTATAATAAATATTATGAGCATATTCCTTTCATAAAAGATAAATTGGGCATTAAACCCCCGGTAATGTCTCCAGAGTTAGAAGCAACATTATGTAATTTATTTATGGAAATACAGAAACCTTACGCAAAACACTGTCCAGATGATAGAGTAAATTTTTTGAATTATTATTATGTTTTATATAAAATTTGTGAGCTATTGGGAGAGGATAAATTTTTGCCATTTTTTCCAATGTTAAAAGATCCTGTAAAAAGAATTGAACAAGACGAAATATGGAAGAAGATTTGTGGTGAATTACAATGGCAATTTATTGAAACTATATAATTTCTTAAAAAAAATCATATAAATTTTTTAGATTTATACGATTAATATAAACTCACCTACATACGTGGAAAGCCAACAAGATTAGCACCAATACCGAAACCAGCACCAGAGCGTGCGGAAACAGCCATTGATGGAACATATGTATCAAGGATGGAGAATGTTGCTGCAGCGGTCAAAGCAATAAGAAGAACTTCGTCCACATTCAAAGATTTCTTAGGGATGGCATAAGCAGCAAGAGCTACCATAATACCTTCAACAATGTACTTAACGGCTCGTTTGACGAGCTCGCCTAAATCAAGCATACCCATTACGTTCATGTTATAATTAATATCGAGAAAAAATATTTATGAGTATGGATACTTAAAAATAAAACATATTTGATATTTATAATGAATAATGCAAAAATTGGTTTTATGCGAAAAACAAATTTGGATGGTTCAGAAAATCCTAAATATGTCGATGTTTTAGATGAGGATAAAGCTGTTTCAGGACAAAAATTTGTATGTGTTAGTTTTATTAGTCCTGAAAAAATCCTAAAGCAAAAGAATTTGTTTATGTTCCAGCAATTCCTAAAGCATTTTGATTATTCTAAATCTTTGGGAAAATTTGAACAGTTTCTTAAGTTTATTATCTATAAATATGGACTTGATAATGACAAAATTATATCAGACCTGGAAGATTTTAAAAAAAGCGAGAAGGACCTTTTATTGAACGGGACAATTGAAGATGATTGGAAAAACTTTTTAGATGCTAAAGAAGAAGAAATTACTAAAGTTTTTTCGGAAAATTTTGAATTTCAGACAAATGTTCGAGGATTGAAAGTTAGAGGAAGTTATCCCACCCAACAAGAAGCAGAGCTCAGATGTCAAATGTTGCGCGAAATTGATCCAAATCATAATGTTTATGTAGGGCCAGTTGGAATGTGGATGCCATTTGAACCAGATGCTTATAAAACTGGTAGAGTTGAGTATCTTGAAGAAGAACTAAATCAATTAATGCAAGAGAAAAATAAAAATGAAAATAAAGCAAAACAAGAATTTGAAAAACGTGTAGCCGAGTCTAAAAAGAAAGCAATAGAAGAAAATAAAAAAATGGCTAAAGAACACGGGAATCGTCTTACTCAAAATATTGACGAGTCTTCTCAATTACAAAATACTTCTGTAAACTCTTTTGGCGGCGATTCGCAAACCACATCTTCGGCAGATATCAGAAAAGAGTTGTTTGATAGACCTGATGTAAGAACAAAAGAATCAAATAAAAAGACGAATAAAAAAATTGATAAATAAGTTATTTTTATATAAAATTGAATTTAATTATATATAAAAATATAGAGTATATACAAAATGAATATCGATAAACCACAACAATTAAAAATAGATACATCTGTCAAATTGGATGAAAATAATAATCTTAATAGTAAACCCAAAATAGATAAACCTGTCTTTATAGATAGCAAACGCACTTGTCGAAAAGAAAAAAAAAAGAAATCAAAATCTAAACGTCAGAAACGGTGCGGACATAAAGATTGTAATGCTAAGTTATCACTGACATCAATACAGTGTAAATGTGGTCTTAAATTTTGTATGAAGCATTTTAGTTTTACAAAGCACGAATGCTCTTATGATTATGTAAAAGAAGCGCGAGAAAATCTAGAGAAAAAGAATGTATTTGGTGGAGGAGAATTTGATAAAGTAAAAGATAGAATATAAATAAATACCTATTTATTGTTTACCATTTGCTTTTTTTAACATTGATTTTTGGTCCTCTACGTGTTGCTGTTGGGTCAAATTGTTCTTCTTCGTCATCTGAACCTAATTGAGATGAAAGTTCCCAAAATTCTTTAGACCCTAATTTGAATTTACCGTGGGCACTAGCTTTATACCAAAAAATTTGGTCTTCTAATTTATTAGATTTTGCATTATTAGCTATTACTAAACATTCATAATTTTCGGTGCATTGGTCCATTACTTGACAGAAACTTTCGAATGTAGGAAACATACCTGCATAATTCTCGTAAATTCTCTTTCTATTATTGATATAAGGTTCTCGCAGAATAAATGTGTAATCAATATTTGTTCTTAAATTGGGTGGAACTCCCAATGGATATTGCATAGTGATAATAAGCATAACTTTCCAATGTCTTCCATTCATAAACAACAATCTCATTAATTTCTCTCTAGCCCAACTATTATCATATAAACAGTCATCCAATATTACAAATGTTCGCGGGTCTATTGTAGAACGCCCATATGCCTCCATCTCTTTTTTAATCTGTTTAACAACAATTTTTTGCCGCTTTAAAATATTTTCTATAATAGCAGTATTATATTCATCATGAATAAATAATTTTGGAACAATTGTACCATAAAAACCATTTCCCGCTTCAGTTCCTGATATAACAGTTCCTATTGGAATATCTTGATGATAATAAAGTAAATCTTTAACTAAAAAACTTTTTCCTGTATCTCTTCTTCCGATTAATACAATTACAGGTCCGGCATTTTCTGTTGCTTTAAAACTAATATTTTTCATATCGAATTTTTTTAGTTCTAGGTTCATCTAAAGTATTTTTTTATAATAATATTTAATTAATTACGCAAAAATTGGTTTAAATGTAGAATTTATTTTAAAATTATATCAAAATGATAGAAATTATGTATAAAAAACATCATAATAAGGATTTATTTAAATCTTTAGAGAAATTGGGAATTCTAAACACTCAAAATTATGTCCCTATCTATCAAAATTGGTTTTCACTTAATCCTAGTAATTGGAATAATATTAACTTGAATCAAAATAATAGAATTATTCTTATTAAAAATCAAGTCAGTAATAACAAATATGTATGCACAATAGAACGCAATGATGGGAAAATAGAAGACGTATTATTGTTTTTTAAATTTTCTCCTTTGGTAGACGCTACCAAATTTATGGTAGGAAAATATAAAGATATTAATTCAGATATTTTATTTAAACTACCGTCATTTTTGGAAAATGGCGAAGAAACATTTGAAAAAAGCTGTGATAAAAATAACGCAGCATATGTAGACTCATTTTTTTCGTATCTAACTAGCAAAACATTACATAATCATAATTTCTGTCACGGTATAGATTTTTTTGGTTCTTATTTGGCATCTAAGAAAGATTTTTATTTTAATATAGCTGATGATATAGAATTTCTATATGAATCTGATTTTTTTCATGACAATAAAGATACATTATTTACCATAGATAATATGGATAAATTGGATTTTGCATTTACCGATACTAGAAGAAAACGAGAAAAAATAATTATTAGCCCAAAAAATATAAAACTTAATACTGAACCTTTGGATGTAAAAACATTAGATTCTATTTTTAAAATAAGTGATATTGCAAGTTGTGGGAAATCTGAATTAATATTTAATTTTGATATAAAAACTAAAACTAATAAATCCACATCAAAAACAAGTTCCACCTGTTCTTCAAGATCATCTAATACATCAAGTGAATCTTATGAAGACATGAGTGAAGACGAAAGTGATGTTGAAGGTGAAGTCGAAGAAGAATATAACGAAAATATCTCTGACAGTGATGTTGATTCAGAATGTTCAACTTTATCGGGTGCCGATTTCTTAGGCGCTACTATTAAAAACTTTCCTGTACAAGTAATCTGTCTAGAAGAGCTTGAAGAAACATTAGATACATTTCTCGAATCTAGTGAATTAAACGAAAAGGAATGGATTTCTTGTTTATTTCAAGTAATTATACAATTAATTACATACCAAAAGCTATTTGATCTAACTCATAATGATTTACATACAAACAATATTATGTATCAGAAAACAGAAAAACAATATTTATACTATAAATATGATGATAAACATTATAAAGTTCCCACATATGGCAAAATTTATAAAATTATAGATTTTGGACGAGCTATATATAAATTTAAAGGAAATATCGTATGTAGTGATAGTTTTCATCCAAAAGGTGACGCCGCTACACAATATAATTGTGAACCATATTTAAATAGCAAAAAACCACGACTTGAACCAAATACCAGTTTTGATTTATGTAGATTGGGATGTAGTTTATATGATTTTTTTGTTGATGAAGAAGCACTTGAAGAACCTTTTCCAAATCCATTATCAGTCCTTATCTCAGAATGGACAACGGATGATAAAGGAAGAAATATTTTATACAAGAAAGATGGCGAAGAGCGCTACCCAGATTTTAAACTGTATAAAATGATTGCCCGCACTGTCCACAAACATACGCCACAGAATCAATTAAGTAACCCATTATTTAAAAAATTTTGTGTTTCTAGGAAAAAAATAAACAAAAAGGCTAAAATTTTTAATATTGATAAATTACCATCCTATGTGGATTAAACTAAAAAGTATACAAATTTTTTAGTTTAATAATTATTGTTGTTATTGCTATTAAAATTACTTCCAGTTATAACACTACCAGAGAAATCAATGTCGGATTGTGCAGTATTAGCTACCGGTATTGCTTGATTATTAGGACGCGCGGCATTTGCTCTGTTCATTCCGTTTGCCCTTCTACTATTTGTAGAACTAGCTGGATTCATCCCTCCTCACCGTTTCCTCCTTTTGCGTCTTGTTTTGCGTCTTTTTTTGCGTCTTGTTTTGCGTCGTCTACCACCTTCCATTTTTGTTTCATTCATTTTTTTTGTAGGATTTTTGTTGCTTTTATTTTTATTATTTTTATTTCTGTTATTTTTATTATTAATTCTAGCTAATCTTTTCGTTTTTCTCTTTTTTTTCTTTTTCTTGATTTTATTTTCAGATTCTCCGTAAAATTTTCGGCGGTTTGCATTATGTTTAAATATCGCTGCTGGGTAGTTCCCGCTTGCAAATGTTAGCTTAGGGCTAGGATATGTCCCTTGCCATGACTTTCCCCATTTGTTGTATTCTCGTTTGTTGGAATGAAACATAGATCCAAGCTCATTCATCGTCGTATTTTTCTTAGGGTTGCGTTTAACATTATTTTTATTTTTCGACATTATATATATTATACTGATTAAAAATCGGGGTTATCAGTAAAAGCTTTTGTTGATGAACTAGCCATTTCACCTAATGTTCCCATTTGTTCAATAATAAAATTTCCCCCCACCACACTTAAATATACAAAAATAGTATCTCTGAAGATAACCTTAAAAGGTTTATTTTCTTTAATTATGAAACGCATCTCCGCAAATTTTAAAAGAGCGTAAATCATTGATATTCCTAAAGCTGTAATAAATATTGAATTGCTCATTTATAAATTATAGTAAAAGAGCAATTTTTTTTTTTTAACGCAATTATTTCAAAATTTCTATACCATTCAGAACTGGTTCATTAAGTTGAATTCCACCACCTAATGTTTCGATTCCCAAAATATTTTTATTAAGATTTACACTGGAACCTATTGTTAATTTTTCATCATCGTCGTCGTCATCTTCTGCTTCTTCTATCTTTCTTTGTTCATTTCTAATATTTGAAATATGCTCCAATCTATCTACATTCTTTGGAGCTTCCACATCCTTAACTTTATTTGTTCCCATATCTAAGACACTATCTGTATTGTTAAAACTTAATCTAGCTTTAGTTTTCGGAGTAAGAGGCATTTCTGGAATAGTTTCTAAAGTCGGTATCATAGGTTTAACATTGGATAATGCGGGCACAGGTAATGCGGGCACAGGAGATGTTTCAGTCTTAATGCTTATATCTGGCTTTGCAATAACCGTTGTATCAGTTGATTCTTTGTCTTCTTGTTTATTATTAGAGAGAACAGTTGTAGGTACCGGGGCCACAACTTCACTTGTTAACTCTTCCTTAACATCATTAGCCACAGATTTTGCTACATCATTTGAAGTTGCATCTTTTTTAATTACAATTTTGTTTGAATCGTCTTCTTTTTCTTTCTGTATTATTGTATCAGTTTCAATAGCATTATTGGAAACATCTTCTGTTAGTATTTCTTTTGTTTCTTCAATAATTTCTTCATCAACGGTTTCATCAATATATGCTCTCAGAATTTTCTCTACTGGAACAGAGTCTCTAATTACTTCAACAATACTTTCTTTGCACATTATTTCAGCTTCTCTCATATTTTTTTGAAATTGTAGAGGAGTAATCTGTTTTTCATATAAATACACATTTTTATAGATTTTTCTTGCCAAAAAAATATAGATTTTGTGAATAAAACCATCAAGCTTTGGAATATCAATATCAATTTTTTTTTGCTTTTGTCCTACACGAACAGACGTAAGAATTTTTAATTGTGCAATATGCACACAAGTTAAAAGATCCTCTAAATAATTGCAACCACTTTTTTGAACAATTCTTTTCGATTCATCTGTAATAATAGCTTGATTCCATTTTATAATTCTAGATAAGAAATTCTGAAATGTCATTAAATATTTCTCATCTTCGTCGTTTTCTTTGCATAGCATAACGGCTTCTGTATATATAGACCTAATGCCTTCTAAAACCAGAGGACATAAGATTGTTACCAATCTTGAGGCATATTCATTTTTTGCCTGTGTCAAAATACCTGAATCAAAATCATCCATTTTACATTTCATCTATATTTTCTAAATTGATATCTTGACGCATAAAAAACTTATAAAAAATTAATAACATTAATAATTTTTCATTTCTAAACTCTTTTCGAATTTTATCAAAATAAATTAGAGCTGTATATTTTTCCTTTTTGGAAATTTTATTATCATTTTCTATTATTTTCATTATATCTAAAGCTGAATAACCTCGTTGATATAATTTTTCAGTAAGATTATTACAGTTTTCAATATTACTAAAATTATCCCGACGTTTTATTAGTTTTATCAAAGTATTTTTGTGTTTTTTAAAAGATGGATTTTGTTTAATATTTTTGCGATTATAAGAGTGCAAACTTTTAAATTCATAATCAATGTTTGGCAGAGGAATATAAATATTGCAAAATCGAGATAAAATAGGTTTTAATAACTTATTTTTATCTTCAACGACAATAAAAAATCTCGTCGAACAACTAAATTTTTCAATACATCTTCTTAAAGCTGATTGTGCATCTATAGTTAGTTTATCGGCATTAAATAGTATAATACTTTTAAATTTAACATTGGTATTTATATTTGTCTTTGCAAAATATTTCAAATCGTCGCGAATAAAACGTATACCTTTTCCGTGGGCACAATTAACATATTTAATATAGTCCTCGTTACAATAACAAGAATCATATATTGTCTTCATTAAAAAATTAACTATTTCTCTTTTCCCACTGCCTGATTCGCCATGAAAAATAATATGAGGGATTTTATTTGTATCTACAAAATATTTTAGTTTATTTTTTATATCGCTGTGAATATTTAACTTTGTTGACATGATAATTATTTATAACTATAGGTTTTTAATTATAAATAATTATATATATTTAAACTGCGCTGTGGAGAGATTGCGCATAAGGATTTGATTTAAACGCAGATAATATATTTCCATTCATTCTCTGGCAATCAACAGCTCTTTCTCTAGTATGTTTTCCAGACATAGCACCAAATGTTTCAGTATTTCCAGGTCGTTTTGGAAAGTTTCCTGGTCCTTCTGCTGCGGTGGTTCCTGTCCCGGAAGATTTAAATGTTGTAATATTTTGTGTGCCGCTAAATAAAGGTTCATAACCTTGATTTATTCTATCAACCTTAGATAATTGTTCTCTATCAGGATTAAGAAAAGCATTGCGTGCTGCTCCATATTCTCTAGGTCCTGTTGCCCACGCTGGTGCTGATGAATTTCCAGTATATTCACAACTAGTAGTATCTCTCTGATTATCAACTGGCTGTTGAGCATTTGTTGCATATCCTCCACCGTGATTGTAACCTCCTTGCAAAGTATATTTTGTGTTTTCTGTTTGTTCTCTAATAGTCGTCTTTGTTCTTTCGGCGGGATTATAAACTTGATTTTTAGAAACTGTTGTGTGAGCATTTCCTGTTGGCCGCATAGCTCCCACAACATTCTCTTTTCTTGTTGGTCTGAGTGCATCTAAAACAGGTGTAACTACTGCCCATATTCCTCTACTGACCGGACCCATTTCTGTTCTATTACCTGTTAATGTTCGCGAGTTAGGTAATAATTTCACACCACCTCTACCATAATCACTAATATCTCCTTCATTTTTTTGAATTGACCATGCTCCACGATCATTTGCACCACCTAAATATTTTGTATTTGGGTCCAATTGTGGTCTACGCGGATAATTATATTGTCCGTCTTGATAAGTTCCAGTGTGTTCCTTAGAAGCACCTCCAGCACCGAAATATTCCCTTGTTGTTCCTGGTCTATTTTCAGCTCTTAAAACTTGCTCAGGTTGAGCTGTTTGTGCCTTTTCTTGTCCCCCAGTTGTAAACCATCTGTCAGGTGAGTTTACATAAAATGTATCTGGTCTATTTTTTTCTACCTTACCTTCAATACCTCTAGCACCCCTACCTCTTCCAGCATTAGCACCCAAAACAACGCCATTATATACCATTTTTGGATTATTTTTGGTTCTAAGCTGGTCAATTGTTTTAGGTTTCCAGTCTTTACGTGCTTCCATACCAGAATTAAAACCATCAGAACCGCTACTTGTGAAACCTTTATTTAGACCTGGTCCAACTCTTACTTCTTCCCAAGGTTTTACATTAGCCATTCTCATACTAGGATTTACTCTCGATTGAAGAAAATCCGTGTAACTAGGAGCTCCATTTGCATAAGTCATATTTTTTTGTGGTTTAAAAAGTGGTGCTTGTTCACGTTTATGAATAATTTGAGAAGCACTGCCTGAATAACTATCTAAAATAGATTCATTTCCATTTAATCCTACTGTGCGTTGTGTTACTTTAGACCCAAAAAAAGGCACCATATTATTGTGTTTTAGATCTTTTGTTGTTAATTTGTTTCCTGAAAGTGATTGAAATTCTTTTATATTTGCAGATTGGGACATTTTATTCTTATAAACCTGTTCTTGAAAATATTTATCGGTAGCAGCTTGACCACTAGGGTATCTTCTAGGGTTTGATGCTAAACTTTTATTAGTTGGAACAGGATAATTTACCGGAGGTGTATTTGTGTTTGGTAGCGCTGGGACTTGTCTTTTTCCCATATTAGTAAATGTTTCAGCACATTTACTTTCCTGCTTATTTTTTTGATTTTGCATAATATATAAACTTCCTAAAGCCATCAATGGTATAGCAACTTCAGCCATATTTATATATACATAGACATATTTTCTTATTTTGAAATAAATTTAAATAAGAAAATTACATATCTTGAACACAAGGATATTTTGGAACAAAATTATCACGTTCTAAATTTCTTGTATTGAGATTATTATGAAATGCTTTACATACATTCTCTTGTGGATTTAAAAAGAGTGGTTGGAATTCATATTCAAACAAGGTTTTTTCTTGTGTTAACCACGATGGATTTGTAGCTCTTGATTGGTCAGTAATAGGTGCTTTGCAAGTAGGATATCTACGTGTTTTAGAATAAACAACACCTGAATTTGGATATTGGGCCATTGTGCAATCTTTCTTTAATTGTCTAGTAATACCCAATAAATCACTACTAATATCGATTGGGGCACCACCTGGAACACTTCTTAAATTTGCTCCCCATTTTTGTAATCTAATTTGAGGGTCTGCCATTAAACAAGGATCACATCCATTGCCAGGAACATTTAACATATATCTACCCGGTCCAGTAGATTCTTGCAAAATCTTTTTAGTTCTACATTCATCATAATTAAATCGTGTAAATGCCATGATATATAGACTTTACATTTTATTTTCCTAAAAAGTTATTCTTTGCTAAATATATGAACTATTCAAGTGACATAAATAAAATAAGGTCTATGATTCGGTCTCCAGCCGCCTATGTAGAAAAAATGCCCTTTTCTGTAAATTCTTATAATGAAGTAGTGGATTTATGGAAGATATATAAAAAAACGGGGGAAATAGATATGGACAATGTAAAAATAAGAAACGTATTTGATTTTCATAAATCAGATACGAATCACGTAATTATGTATTATAGTTTGGGTCAACGAGATAGTTTATTGATGTGTAAAGTTGGAGAGAATTACCTAAATATATTAGTAGATGCTAGACCTACAGATTTATTAGGGTATAATTATATTGCTACTTATTGTTAACTTATTTTAAATTACAGGTGCAGAAGCATTTATTATTTTATCAGCAGTGCCGTGCAATGTAATACTTATGGATCTTGAAAATGTATACCAATTAACTGGGTTTAGACCGACCGTAGGTTTGATAAGATAAGGGTTGGGGGTGAAGAAAGTTGACCCATATAACGGATACATTTTAATTCCTATGAACTCCATTTCCTCTACACTGGTCTCACATCCAACCTCAAGCGACTCACCACCAGGTACAAACTCGGGTGGTTTGTAGCCTTTAAATTTATAACATTTACAATAACCACCTGTCCTACTAGCAGCGGCCCATCCTTGTGCTTGTGGAAGCTGAGCATTGCTTTCTTGTTCAGGTAAATAATCTTGAAAAGCTGGATTACCGGCTTGAATAGGTATATATACAGGCTCGCCTGTAATAATAGGCTCGCCATTTTTATCGCATTTACAATAAGTAAATAGCATTATCATCACATTAACTGACCACCCATTTAAAGAAAATTGTGGTGCTGGTGCGCCAAACGGCCCGGCAGGGTCATATGCGGAACCCGTTTCATTTAAAGATATTGTAGCTGCGCTAATTGTATATGGACCTTTATAACTAACACCTAAACCTTTTGGTGAGTTATAATACCAGGGACCAAATGGATAATTTGATATCCAATTGATCCCACAACGATAATGATTTATTTCCCCTTTTGGACCGGCGATACCGATTGTCCCGGCAGTAAATGTTCCTTTTATAACATCGTGTCCTGGAACAACCCAATAATTGGAGCTTTGATATTGATTGGCCGGCCAATCTAAATTGGTGAGCGGATCGAACACACCTTGTGTTGCAAAAGCATTATTTGTGCTCGCGACATATTCGTTGTCCCAACTTTGTATAGGAAGATTCAGTATGGTGTTCTGCACAGCATCTCTCGTAACATCGGAAGACATAGACATACCAAAAACAAAATTTTCTGATGGGTTAACATATTCTTCGTATACTACCTCGTGATTTCTTAATGAATATTTTAATATGTTTGTAGCATCTTGTACTTCCCTGTTAATAACGTCTCCGCCGGTATAATTTTCTCTTATTGGAGATACATAGAATGCTTTCTCTGCCCATGTTCCCATATTATCTAGTGCATTGGCTAAAGAATTTGGTCCTGTGCCACCAGCCAATACAACTGTATTCTTTTTTATTACGCTGGCCCCGAAGACGTTTTTTTTGCCAGTAGAACTTATATAAATACTATTTGCTGCAATTCCTACGGCGGCAGCAGCAGCCCATTTACCTATAACAATTGACTCTGCTCCAATTACCAATTTGCCTGCTTCGTCACCTATGGCTATTGAGCCTATTCCTTGTGTTGTTTTTCCTGCTTCAGTTCCAATGGCTATCGCGTGTTGTTGTTGATTTGTTTTTCCTGCTTCAGTTCCAATAGCAATTCCGTTTATCTGTTGAGATGTAAATGCAGCTTGATCTCCAATAGCTATTCCGTGTGTTCCTTGATTTGTTTTACCAGTTTCATTCCCAATAGCAACTGTCAAATTACGTTGTCCTGTGTATCCAGCTAGGTGTCCTATGGATATTGAGTTTTCCCCTTGATTAAAAGCAGCAGCGCTAGCACCAATTGCTACCGAGTAGTCGCCTTGGTCTTTATGACCAGCATAAAATCCTAGCGCACTAGCGGCCAGACCTTGAGGACCAATTTCACCGGCGTGTGCGCCAACGTGTAATCCTGTTGAACCTACTTTCCATTCACCACTACCAGTATCATCCCAATAAAGATAATCAGACCATAATAAACCTGTTGGTAAATTTGCAATTCCCGCGGGACCCGTAGGTCCTGTTGCACCTGTATCACAACAACAACTATTTTGTCCAACTCTTCTTGCTAAATAAGATGAGTAATTTCCAAAAGACATTATATATATATTTAATTAAAAAAAATATATATATATTTGAACTTATTTTCCTGGGCTTCTCTTAAAACAACTACTCGGTATAGTTCCCGGATATTTGGTAGTATAATTCGGTTCATTTTAGGTAAGGCTATAAATAAATCTAATTTGAGACTAATTCACTGCTGGAATAGAATGTTCAAACATAAATTGTGCACCAAATGGACAAGTCCACGGTAAATCCGAAGACGGGACTATATCGCCAAATAAGGTTTTAGTAGAGTTTTGCATTACCCACGCAGGATTAAAGGTAGTACCAGAAGCCGCTTGTAATGTAGAATATGTCCAAGGACTAAAAGTTGTTCCATTCATAGCTCTAATAAATATGTAAGGTTGCAAGTCATTATATATGAATCCTGAAGAAGTCTCTGCAAATGTTGGGATTACTTTATTTTCTATTGGTTTGTGGTTATTATTAATTGGATTTGTTGAGTAATTATAGTAAGTATTTAGTAAAAGATCATTCAAAGCAATAACATTCCCAACTGGATTTGCTGGATCAATCATATTATTACTTGTATCTGTTTCAAAACATTTTATAAAATTTGCCTGACCTTCGGTAGTCCAGGGGCCAGTTTCGAATACTCTATTATTACCAAATCCAAAAACAATCTCAAAATAAGTTTTACTACCATTTGGCAGTGCAAATCCATTTGTATTTAATTTATAATTTGTATTATATCCTTCAAATGTAAAAGATAATACGCGTATTAGTTGATCTCTTGGTAACTGTAAATTTTTCTGATCTAATATGAATGATGAATTATTAGTTCCAGTCGCAGGGGGGTACGCAACTGAAGAGGGATACCAAGAATAAACACCTCCAGATAAAATAAGATTATCTGTATAATTAAAACCAACACTAAAAAACGGCTCTGGATTTGAAGCACTATATGTTATTGTTTTCTGTCTATTTCTGATACCATTATTATTTGGATCATTTAATATTCTAAAATAATTTGTGCTAAAATAACCCATACTTGTGGTGGTTACTAATTTATTCATGGCACCCGAACCAACATCAGCTCTATATATTAAACCACCGCAAATATCAGTATCCCTATAACCTATTAAATAATTATTTGGATTTGACCCATTTAATTCGTTATTAGCATTTGTAACACCACTAGTAGTATATAACGCAATTTTATTATCCAGTCTTATATATTTAGTAGAACCATTGATAAAATTACCTATTATTAATTGGTCAGGAGAAGGTACCCCTGTTCCTGCGTTATTTTGATAAATACTATTTACTCTTAGAATATTACAATTGTTAATATCGTTTTGATTAACATCTAAATTATCGTTTAGTGTAATATTATTATTTTGCGGGTTTGAATATAGGTTATCAACAAATATATTATCAGCAGTTAAATTAACAACATTATTAAGTGTTATTTGTCCACTAATATCAACAACGCTAGAACTTGTCCCAATGTTAATATTTGGACAGGAGAGTTTTAAACTATTCACCGAACTCAAATTCATACCAGCATCACCTGAGTTTTCTATAATCATTCCTCCAGATGCACCTTGACTATCTAATCTTAAAATTCCTTGATTTACTCCCGAGTATCCTGGACCAGACTGTAATGTTACATTTCCATTATTTTGCATTTGAAGTATCCCCATTGTTTTAACCTGACCTGCCTCCATATTTTGAGCTAATATTGTTATATTTCCGGATATTGGTGATATACCTGTATTTCCTCGAGAACTCAATCGAATGCCTGAGCTTCTATCCACACTTAATGCACTAATTGGATGACTTGATGATACGGTGCTAGAAGATGTGATATTAATTGGACCTTGTGTGCTCGTTGCCCCCTGTCCTGTTGCTGTAATTGATATTTGTCCATAATTAGCAGCAACAAATATTTTCGGTGTAAAAGCAGCATCGCCTGGATTTTTTTTTGTTTCTAATCTAATACCATCTGTATTATTTAAAACAAACTGTGCTTGAGGTCCAGTAGCACCTGAAAAGCTTGGAACTGCTGTCGATATTTTTGTGCTTCCATAATGGTCAATACTAAAAGGAATACTATTTTGTTTCCCTATATTTATTTGACCAGCCGATGGCATTCCACTGCTTGTATTATAATTATTACTTGCAAAAATATTAAGTGCTGTCTGTGTCGCGAGAGCACCTGGTTGAAAGACTGTGCTCCAATTATTAGGATTAGCACTTGATGCGCCAATGAAAGATACGGCATTGGTCGATGCATTCAGTGTGAGACCATTATATGTATAACCAGTTGCGCCAGTTTGTCCTATAATAGTCGCCTCGTCTCTTAAGATTAAAGGAAAAAATTCATGATTTTCATTGGTTAAGACATTTCTTATGTCACTTCCAGCATTGGTAGTAATAGTAAGAATAACAGTTTCGCCAGTAATAAAAGGTATACTAGAAGTTGCCATTACAATTTCACCCTCATATTCTATATAATCTGTTTGCTCTACAACTGTTATTACTTTCATCATTATAAATTTTCCAGAATCATCTATTTTTGTAATCTTTATGATACCTTTTTCATAATTATTTACTGTTGCTAAAATTTTTAATACGTCAGTTACATCATTATTATCACCATCGATTTTGGAAGCATATATTTTTGTAATTAATGTGGCATCTGCGTTATTTCCCCTAATCCCTTGAGAAGGTCCTGTGGGTGGAGTAATAACATTGTTCCATCCCTCTGTTGAAGGATTTGAATACTTAATAGAAGTTCCTCCAAATAAACCTACTGGTCCACTAGGACCCGTTCCTCCTTGCAAACAGCAACAAAAATGGTCAAAGTTTTTTCTAGCTATATATGCTTCATAATCGCTATATTTTTTGATAGCAGAACTATTTTTTTGTTGTAAGTATCTAGAATAACTTGACATGATTTATATATATATATCTAAATTTTTTATATTTAATAGTAAATATAAAAAATCTTTTATCTGCCATAACATATGCCTAATTTTTTTAAACATTGTTTTGCTTCAGCTAATCCAGCTTGACAGGTGTCACTAAGATTAATGGGAGGAGATGAAATCTTTTGTAAAGCTGATTTCGCATCAACATCAAAAGGGTTTACTAATAATGTCATTTGATAGTATTTTGCTGCCACCGGATAATTTGGTGTATTTTGATATTGGGCAGCAACACCTAAATTATAAAATTTTATACCTTGTTTTCTTTTCATATACTCTTGGTAACTAATAAATTTTTCTTTTTGTAATTTCATTCCTGTTGCACCAGACATTATATACAAACCATATATTAAAATTAACAAAATGGTCCTATGGGACGTTGACATTTCTCTACAACAAGGGGTTCGGGTAAAAACTTTTTAGGAAGAGGAAAGAAACTAGCTTCTGGAAGTTTCTTAGCCTGACAATAAACGGGTTGTCTAGGATTAACAAGATTTGTAGAGTTTATTCCAAAAAGAGCACTTTCTACGTCAGATGTATTTTTAGATAAAACATTGTTATTATATCCATTTGTCATCATCGGCATATTTACTCCTAAACCAGGCATAGCACTTTGCTTAGGAATACATTTAAATTTATAAATCTCAAAATCTAAAGCTCTGTTATATCCTCTTTGTTGCAAACAATATTCACCTGCGCTGTTATTAAGTCTTGTAGAAGCCATAGTATATATTAATCTACATATTTTTTTTCTGGAGAGATTTTTTTAACAGTTCAACATTTTCAGTATCAAAACTTTTATTTTTTGAGAAATCTTGTAAACATTTATGAAATAAATAGAAATTTTCGAATGAGAAAAACAATACTAAAGTTGTTTGATCATTTAATCCAAAAGGAAATGGAGAATTATTTTTGGCATATTCGATTAATCCGTGTTTTCTTAATTCTGATTCAACTATTGGATAAATATAATCAAAGGCTTTTTCAATCTTATCTCCTTCCCATTTTTTTAACTTAAAAGCAGATAAGAATTCTTCTCTATATTTTGTATCTCCTGTATTACCATCAATCTCTCTATAAGTTAGTTGCAATGAATAATTATACATATAAATATAAATATTCATCTATGTTTATGCAGTTTTTCTCTTGATATAATCGGCATCTCTGGTTAATTCTCTGGAAGGTAAACCTCCACGAATCCAACCTTCAGCAGCCACACCTTCTACTAAATTATGTGGATTTTGAATACTAGCAGCAACACTAGGAAGAAGGGGGGTTTGGTCATAATTGAAAGGTTTTTCGGTAACTGTTTTGCAACTTTTTTTATTTCCTGAATAACCCCCTTGTTGAAGTCTAGATTCAATTACTGGTCTGGAAGGTCCGCGCCCTAAATAAGGAACTGTTGCAAAGGGTCTTTCATATAAACTAATTCTGCATTTGGAGCGAGTTTGAATGCTACCAATTTGCAAGTCAGAACCTTCTTGAATATTGCAACCACCTGCGCCACAGTAGTTACCATAACCACCATTATAAAAAACATTTGGTTGTGATGTGGCGAATGCAATTGGTTTTTTCATGCCACAGTATTTTTCGAAATAATTGGTAGTGCTATAAGTTCCAAATTGCTGATTTTGCAAATCTCTTTCTGTAATTCCACATAAATCATCTCCAATTCTAGATAAATTATCAAATGTATACTTGTGTACGCTAGCCATTTGTATATATTTAAGATAATATTATTTTATAGACAATATTATTTTAATAATTTGTGTATCTAGGATTATCTTTTGTGCATTGTAAACCATCTCCTTCTTTACAAGAAGGCATATCACCAAAACAGAATTCAGCAAAACCTCTTTGGTCGTTTGGTATAGTTGTGTTCGCTGTAGCATAAAAATTTCTCATAGAACCGTCAAATTCTATTTTATCTCCTAAATCAAGAAATAATCTAGGATCGGCAGTTTTTTCATTTATTTCACGTTCTACTTCTTTGTTAAAAGCTGGTGCAGCTGGTTTTCTTTTGGGCTGGTCTTGTATTTCAGGCAATAAAACATTCATTAATGGATTTTTCTTTGTAGGTGCTGTAAAACTGTTTTTTGTTGATTTATATACTTCAGGATTAGTAAATCCTTCCTTTTTAATTTGCTTAATCAAATCTTTTTTCTTATTTTTCGTTTGATGTGTTTTAAAAACTATAACAATAATTACTAAAGTAATTACAGCAGAAACTAAAATATTTACAGAACCTGTTCCGACAAAACCTAATAAAGTGAGCAAAATTACTAAACGGGTAACAGCGTTTAATTTTTGCTCAAAACTACCTTTTGAGGGTGGTAATATTTCTGTAATATGATTCATATCGAATAAAACTTTAGGATCATCTAACCAAAATACGTCCGACATTAGTATATATATCCGTAGTTATTTTTTTTATATATTTTTTACTTTTTCCGATTTTTCCTCCTTCGCTTCTTTTTTTTGTTATTAGTTTTTTTTGTAGTTGTTTCTTCACCATTTTGACCATTTTTCATATGCTTGGCAGCTGCCAACTGAGCTTCAGCAGCAGCTCTTGCCGCCCTTCTTTCCTCCAATTTTTTAAGCATTCGTTCTTTTTGTGTGGCTTTTCGAATATTTGTTTTCATATGCGATTGAAACGCATTCATATTGACATTGGCATTTTTTCCTAACGGAATTCCCATCTTACCCAACATACTATTCATATTTTCCATACCAGGCATAGATTTCATTTTTGTCATTAATTCAGATGCTTCTTTCATTAGTTCACTTTCCTTTAACTCACCTGATTTCAACTTAGCATCGAGTTTACTTCCCACTTTTTTTACCATATTCATTAATTTTCCAGGATTCTTAAAAAGACTTTGAAAAACATCACTTACACTTGTAGCATCTTCCATATCCATGTTTAATTCTTCTGCTGTTTCCTCTGCAATTTCTTGTGCTAATTTACCTAAATTACCATCTAATAAACCAGTAATATGTTTATGCAATTCTTCTGGATCTGGCAAATCATTTAAATCTACTCCTGACATATCACTAAACTGTTGCTCTATTCCACTTATATCAAAAGCTTTACTCATTTCACCTATCGATTCTTCTAATTTTTTTTTGAATTCATCTTCATCTATGGCTTCAAATAATTTAGCTGTATCTCCAAAACTATCACAGTTTTTTTGACCACTTACAGTTGAAAATAAAATTAATTGCAAATATTTCCATATTACTTTTTTAGTATTATCACTAATATCTACTTCCCATAGTTTTTTGAAATCTATATCAGGTAGAAAAAATGCATTGTAAGATGCATCTGTAAAAATTTCAACATTTTCATATAAAATATCAAAAAATTTTTGAGGATATAAAGTGCTACAATAATTATGTAATTCTTTAACATTTGCAGATTCACCTTTTTCTTCCATCAAATTTACAATCAAATCTTTGTCAACTTTTTCTTTGCATTCTGGAAACGTTGTGAAAATATCTACATAAAAATCTTTCAGAATTTTCATAAATTCTTTGGGGACAGCAGCTTTTTTTTCTTTTGTTTTTTGTTCCATTGTTATATTTAAATAAATGTTTTAAATATTTAAGTTAAACTAATTCGTAAAATATAAGTTACATAGTTTTGTTAAATTTTGAACATATTTTATAGTTTTTTTTCTATTTGTTTCATCCATATCTCTAAACTTAATTTTAATCAAATTTATTGCGTCTAAAATTTGTGATGAACTCTGTTTTAAGTCGCCTCCTATATCTCTATCATATTCTTTATTTAAGAAAAAATCAAAATCACCTTCTTCTATTTGTTTTTTATATTCATCATTTACACTTACCTTCCATCCTTTTAAAAGCATTTTTGGGTTGGCCTTTTTAAGCGTGGATACAAGTCTAATAGCTGTTTTAATATTAATATCAGCAGGATAAAGTGTTTTTAAATCTTCTAAAAGTTCTAAGAGATGAGTATTAAAGGCGCCTAAAAAACTAGATTTTTGTGAGGACATATAAGAAATAATATTATTTAATTTTTAAATAATATCATTCATTTATTTATTATTAAGATAGTTTAACATCTGCTTGACGCCTTTGTTCCAATTTCCCCATATCAACCGTTCCTATTTTATCAGGCACATATTCATCGGGAGGTGTTTCTATTTTATCAACATAATCTAGTGTAGTATAATTATGCATTTGTCTTAAACCACCAGACCCTTTAGCTTTTAGTTGTTCAGCAGATAAATCTAAATAACAATATTGATCAGACATAAAACTTCCCATTTCATGTCCCGAAAATGCTAAAGGTTCCATATTATTATTTGTAGCCTTTTGATTCAATATTGCTTCTTGTTGTTGATATTGTTTGTAAATATTATCTCCGTATATTATTCTGTTGCCTTGATGCAATAAAAGTAAAGCAGGAACTTTCGTTAATATTGGAGGAAATAACATTTTTTGACCATTTTCTAATACAATATACATTTTGCCATTTTCTTCGACTCTGGAATCAATCGGTATAAAGTGGATGTCATTTTTTATTTTGCTCTTTGAAAAATACATTAACATCTTTTTACAAGAATTACAATAATTACTATAATAAAGAATTGCACTCATTTAATAAATTTAGATGAGTTTCTAAATTTATAAAAATAACTTATTATTTCGAAAATTGATTTAATAATATTCTCTTTTCATATAATAAAAATGACATCTCTAACTGCATCACCAGAAATAACTAGTAGTATTACTCTTCCAAATATCTCTCGATCTACTGAAGATAATGGAACATTGGAATTTCAAATTGATAATGTTAATACTAGTGTTGTTAATGCTATTAGACGAACATTGCTAAGTGATATTCCTTGTTTTGTATTTAAAACTTTTCCTGATTCAGACAATGAAGCCACCATTCATAAAAATACTTGCAGATTTCATAACGAAATTTTGAAACAAAGATTGGGTTGTATTCCCATATATATTAAAGATTTGGATACTCCAGTAGAAAATTTGAGAGTTATTATTAAGGTTAAAAATGATACCGATTCAATAAGATATGTTACAACAAATGACTTTCAAATTTTAGATACCCAAACAGGTAAATATCTTAGTGATTCTGAAGTTTCCAGTATCTTTCCTCCTAGTGGACCTCCTGCCAATGGTTTCATATTGTTTACAAGATTAAGACCGAAAATTTCCGCTAGCATTCCTGGAGAAGAAGTTGACATCGAGAGCAAAATCAGCATTTCTTCTGCTAAAAATAGTGGAATGTATAATACGTGTAGTACAGCAACATACTTTATGACATCAGACCCTATCAAACAGAATTCAGAATGGGCATCACTTCGTGATTCATTTGAAGAAAAAGGATTTACAACAGAAGAAATAGATAAAGAGAGACAGAATTGGTATCTTCTTGATGCTAAACGATTTGTAAAAAAAGATTCATTTATATTCAAGATAGAAACTGTTGGGGTATATACTAATAGAGAACTCTTGCAAAAAGCTTGTTCTTTAATTATCGATAAGTTAGATGTTGTTGAAAAGCTTGCACAACAACAACTTATTGAAATCGTAACAAGCAAAACAACTTTACCAAATAGTTATGACATAATCTTAAAAAATTATGATTATACATTGGGCAAAATTTTGGAATATATTATTCATACAGATTATTTTAAGACCAATAAACGATTGCATTTTATAGGCTTTATTAAAGAACATCCACACGATGAGTTTAGTATTATTCGTCTTAGTTTTATTAATGAAGTAGAGCCCAAAAGTGAAATTAATACTATGATTGAGTATTCTTGTCAGGTGGGAAAAAGAATATTACAACATATTAAGGATTTATAGTTTATTCAGTTTTATAAAATTTTTATTATATAGTATAATATAAATTTTATACTTCGGTTTTTGGTGATTCTTTTGATATATCAGATGAGGCTTGAATAATATCTATTGTATTTTTTCTATGATGGAAATTAATAGCATACATTAATTTTGCTGGATGCAGCGAATTTACATATTTTATTACTTCGCCCAATGACACATAATTTCCCTCTGTTCTTAGTTCTTCAAGATATAATTTATGTAAATGAAACATATGTGGTTTAAATTGATGAGCAAATTCTCGCAATGGTTTTTTCTTGTTGATAAAACACTCGCGATAAAGAATACATAATTGTCTAGTCCATTTGTGCAATTCTGACCTTAGTCGTGAAAATTCTATTTTATATTCAGGATAATATGCCAGAAACTCTTTCACTTTATCCGCTTGTCTCAAATTATAATATTGAAATTGCAGTTTTGGTGAATTACCTTTTAAAAATTTTACTTGTTCATAACTAGGGTTACGTAATTTAGTCCGATAACCAGTTGTCTTATTATACACTTGAATACCTACATTTGTATATTCAAGGTCCATTCTTTGATTGCTATTGTATATTTCTTCCCAGGTATGTTCAGCGGCGCCGGCCGCATATTTCTTTTGCAATGATGTTAATATATCTCCCATAACATCCCTCTCTATAGATTCTCCTTCAGAAATATATTGTATTGAAATTGGTTGTTCATAAACATTCATATCTTGGAATTGATATATATTTGTTAAAATTAATTTCATTTTTTTATGCAATACTACAATCCTGTTCTCTGGATGTTGCAAAACAAAAGAATAACAATAATCAGGGTTTAACATATTAAACTCCAATCCTGTATAATTCATAGCCTCCAAAAACATACTTCGAAACGTTTTGGGAGATTCTTTAAAATATTTGTATCTACCCCCTATACTGCTTTTTGTTGAAATTTCCCAATCTCCAACATCTTTATCATAAAATAAATTTATCATTGTGCCTTCCTCAAATTTTGTTATGACACAATCTTCAACCGTATTATTTTGTGTAAAGTCGAGCCACGACAATGATTTAGGAGGAGAAAAAGCTAATATTTTTTTAGTTTTTTTATTTAATATTACAGAACGCCATAAACCCAAGGTTTTATAATTACTATAATTAAGTCGGGACTTATTATATTTCACAATAAGATAGTCTTTATGAGTCTTTACATTAAATTCACCATTCTCAATATTTTCATCTAACACATCCCATATATTTTTGCCATTGTAAGTGGTAAGGTTATAAAGATTTGACATTGTATAAAAGTTAATATGTTACTTTCTTTAACTCATTTATGTAAATTTGGTATTTGAGATAATTTCTACTGTATTTATAAGATATGAATGAATCTGTTTCAGACGAATCTATTTATTTAGAATTAGGTAGTATTATTCAAATAGAAGCACCAACAAATACTAATATTCATGATAAAATTTATTTTATTGATTATTTAGATGATAATATAATACGGCTTATTGACACAGATACAAACGAAGATTTGATTATTAATAAAAAAAATGGTGTTCTAGGAGATGAAAGTATTGAAACAATCAACATTTTAAGTATTCCTGAACATAAGGGATTTGCAAAACAAAATGGTTTAACTTTTGGTAGAGGGATAAGCATCCAATTTGATGGAGAAGAACCTGTTATTGTAAATGGTATTATTAGTAATTTACGGGATGATATGATAGAGATAACTACACATCCTGATAAAAAAATTTTATATATTGATTTCGATTACAAAGGTATACCTCTTGATTTGCCTATTGTTGCGATAAAACCATTTGAAATTCCTAGTCTAGAGATTGATGAAAAGGTTACAGAAGAACAAAATACAGGTGAGTTGAATAATTTAGAAATCACTCCTGAAGTTGATTTTGATATGGAGGATAGAGAGATTACCCAAGAGGTTATTAAAGCCCGCAGAAAAGAAATTTTAGTTGATGCCGATGATATAATATTTGGAGATGATTTGGGTGAAGTAATACAAGTTGTTACAGTTTCACAAAATGAAAAAAGATATAGTATAAAAAATCAAACAGATGATTTGCTTGACGAATTATTGGCACCTATTCCTTCGAATCAAAGAACCAATACTGTTATTAATAAAATTCATACAATGATAGAAAGATATGAACAACTGAGAGAATCATTCTCAATATTTAACAAAGAAGGTTTGGCAGTTACACCAAAGAAAAAAGGGTTCGAGTATAAACCTTTAGTCGAAGCATTATATAGCTTAGATACACCTTTACATTGGATAATGCCTGTTGTAAGAAATAGAAAAAAAACTTATAATGTTGACCCATTAACAGTTACAGCAAGTGATGATATTATCCCTTATAACTTAGGAGAAAAACTTGACGAAGAAGGCGAAATTTTCCAACAGTATTTAAGTGGAGATGTTCCTGATGATCAAAATAAATATTATTTTCTTGTTAATCGTATTAGTGAATTAGAAACACCATTTTTAACTACAAATGATACTAATAATTTGATTATTAAAACACGTGTAAATAATAATTTTAATGCAGTTATAGATAATCTTGGAGATTTTTATTCCGGTGCTATCAAAGCGTTTGCGCCTGAAGGAAAAGAAAAAACCGTAAAACCGGGTGTCGCTATTAGGTCACGTTTTATAAATACTAGATATATAACAGGGTTAAAAGGTATTTATTATCGAGATTTTAAAAAATCTAAATTGGGGCCCGAGATTAAAATGTTAACGAAAAATGATAAAATGGATATTGTAGGATTTATCACCTTACCTGAAAGTATATTTAAATATAGTAATATTAATTTACCTCTTACTAATATTTTACGAAAAGCTAGTTTACATAATATTAATTTCATTCTGAATGATTTATTACAAGAAAACACCGAAGTAGAACAGCAAATTATCGAACAAGATAAGGCTATTCCCGATATAGATACAAAAACATTTATCAAAAAAATAAAAGAATATAGTTTTAAACAAACTGTTGATTATGAAGATCGTGACACAAAAAGCTACAAGGATTATTTAAATAAACTTGTTCCAAAAACAGATAAACTTTTTGAAATTATACAAAAATATTTAATCAACGATTCTTCGTATTATGAGATAGTTAGACAGATGGAACCTTTTCTTGTTTATGCAAATGATATTAGTTTTCCAACTTATAAGTTAATTCTTGATTATATGCGTAGTAAAATAGATATACGAAAAAAGATAATTGTAGGTAGTGTTCCAGAATTTTTGAGATATATTGGACAAAAATCATTCGAACATCCAGATATTATTTTACCAATTCTCTCTAATATACAAATTCCAACAACAGGAGAATCGGGAAGAATGGTAGCAGCTAAAGAATATGACATTAAAACTGTTTCTAGTTGTGATGTTTTACGACAAATAATATCTATCGATGGTGGTAAATTATTCAATAATATTTTATCATTGGATATGCTGTCATTAAATAGTTCAATTGATATTGGCGAACAATTGCAAGATAAATTAAGTGAAGTTAACAGAGAATTATCGAGTAATGAATCAAAAGAATGTTCTGAATTTGTTCTTGCGAAAAAATATGTTGAAATGGATGAATTATCTGCAGATGATGATAATGATATTTATTTTGATAAGAAATATGACCCTACTAGGTATGATATTTTAGATAGTTTTACAGAATTTAAACAGATGGGTGAAACAGTTCTTTTGAATCAAATAATATTTCATTTGCAGGAAAATGTTGGAATGAAAGAAGTAGATGCATTGGCTGAAGCAAAAGCTTTAATTGAAGGTAAACGTCTTGTCAGAGATGGAGAATATGCATTACTGGATAGAGAAGGTGATTTATATTATTATATTCGAGATAATAATCGATGGCGCCTTGATGATGGTTTACGAGGTAAAGAAGTTGATGAAGTAGCATTTTGTAATCTTAAAACAAAATGTTTAAGTATTAGAAATGAATGTGGTGATAATGATGAAAACAAGGCGAAATTAAATAAACAACTAGTAGAAGAAATTTTGCAACATTTTGAAGGGCAAAGCCATATTGCAAGTGATAATCTTAAAGTGATTGTTGAATCTGAATTGAATGAATCATTGCGTGTCATAAGTCTTTTAAAAGCAATTCAGTTTTATGAATTAAGAAAATATGATATGAATAAAGTTCAAATAGCATTGCAATTAGATGATGTAGAAAGAACTGTCTCACCATATCAAAAGATATTAGATGTTGTTTTGTCTCACTCTGATTTTGTAAAAAAACAAGAAAATATCATAGCGTTTGTAAATAAATATTGTAGAGAAGCTTTTTGGTCTCCATCAGCTGATGAACAAGAAGATATGTATTGGTATTATTGTATAACTACAAATACTAAATTATTGCCAACATTTTTATACGAGTTAGCACAAGCTTATTATAAAAGTCAATATTCAATGATTTTAGATCAAATTTGTGCTGATAGAGGGACAAAAAGTGATAATGGTGATATGATTGTAGATAAATATAGTGGATTTGTAATTAGGCAATTGGAATTTGAACAATTGGAAGGATTTGATGCTGCTGGTAGACCCTTGACTAGTTATGACTTAATACAGAGAGATAAAGGAGATATTTTAATTGATATTTTTGAAATGAAAAAAGAAGAACTATACAAGGATAAAAATGCACAAATAATATCTCGAGTGATTAATACATTAGACCAAAGTATGGGTATTTCCGTTTTATCTGAATCAGAGTTTATTATTAGACATACTGTAAGAAGATTGACACAAGAATTAAAAACAAAGAAAAAATATGATATTCAGGTTGCAAAAATGAAAAAAAAAGGAAAACAAATGGCACCATATGAAAAATATGTTAACGAATTTCTATTGTATTATACATTGGCTTATTATTTAATTGCTTTACAAACTACAACACCTGGAGTTAATGCGGTGAAAACATTCGGAACAGGATGTAAAAAATCATTTTATGGATATCCCACTGAAGCAATGGGAAATATGGAAAGTTTGAATTATTTAGCTTGTGTTGTAATGAATTTAAAATCTGATACCGAACCGTGGAATATATTGCCATCATTAACAAAAAAAGTAAGGGTGAAAATTAAAAATAAAGGAAAAGAAGTAAGAGTTGCTGAAGAAAAAAAGATTATGGATAATGTATCTAAAAAAATTCAGGTTATCATTGATAAAAAAGTTTTAAAAGAAACCGAAGTTCAAGAAAAAATATCATATAAAAGATTTTACTTAGAAACAAGTAATGACAAAGAACTAGCAAATATCCCAATAGATATTGATGTTAAAGGGTGGAGTTTCTTTTTACCTCCTCTTGTTACACAACAAGTTTCAAATTTAAGTCCAGTTAGACCAGAATTTACCGATTTATTAATACAAGAAATTGCATCTGGTAATCCAACCCAATTTGATAGACTAAATAAATTATATGGTATGATGTTTTATTATTCTCTAGGTATTCAAGAAGAAATTCAAAAAGTTGTGAATAAAGTTTCTATTATTCTTACAAATAAAGGAACAACTGTTCCTTATCTTGAAAATGCTTGTTGTAATGAAGGAACTTTCGATACATATAATTATTTTGTAGAGGGTGCACCATTAATTAAAAAATATAATAATATTATTAGAAATTTATCAGCTGTTTATTTTGGAACTCTTGAGGAAACTAAATCGCCATTTATTTTTAATCCCCAAGATACTAAAATGAAATATACTGTTTTGGGGGATGAATATAGTGAAAGAACTATATACCATTCTTTCATATATTTTTGCCATAATAATCCTAACATAACAATTACGGATGATTTGATAGCTTTGTGCGGAGAAATTGGTTCTACAGTCAAAAGTGATGCATTTGGTTTTAAAACTTTATATAATGAAGTGCAAGAATTTTTTGAAAAGATTGATGGTCAACATCCTCTTGAAAATAGAATAGTATTACTTAAACGCGATGGGTTTAATTTTACAAATGAGGCTATGATTAATCTTGTAAATTCTGTAAACAAGCAAAGAATAGTAAATATTGATTTGAATCCTGTTACAGTTTCAGCAAAACACGCTCTTGAAGGCACTATTAAATATTTAAAAGAAAAAGAAAATCCTCTTTTGTGTGGTGAAGTGGTATTGGATAAGTTATATGAATTGATTGATAGATTTTATATAGAGTATGCTGAAGCTTCTGACGAAGGTGTTGTGGAATTACTGGCTTATTTACAAGAATTTAATAACAAAACAGTCAATAAATTATTAACTAACATAGAAACAACTGTTCGATTGAAACCTACTATCCGCGATTTCATTAAAGAAGTTTTTCCAGATCGTGAATCTAAAGGTAGTTTTAAAAAAAATAAAAAACGCCAAGATTCATTTATTTTAAATTGGAAAACAAGGGGACAAGGTATTTATATGACAGAAACAGATGAAACAGATTATGCAATTGTTCAGTATTTAAAAATTATTATCTTTAATCTAGCTAAGGTTTATCCAAATATTATCAAAAATAAAAATAGTTTCAAATCTAAAAAAATTCCTAAGCATTGGAAGGTTGGTAAGTCAGAATTTCATACAACTGATATACAGGAAATCATATTTAAAGAATATAGTAGTTTGGAACAATTTTTTGGAGATAATGAATTAACAAGTATTTTGGATAATGTAATTTCCAAAACAGATGATTTGCTTGATTTGATGAATGCAACACCCTTTTTTGCTGAAACAGAACGTAAGACTATAATGAGTGGAAAAATATTAAAAGAGCTTACTTTCTTTTATTTGCTGTGTTGCTTCAATATGTATATGGATTCTTTAATGGAAGTTCCGGTTGAACTTGTTGTTGATGATGTTCGAGATGATGATGAGGTAGAAGTTCAAGATTCATCATTAGCATATTCATTAGAAGCTGAACTTCTTGAAGGTAGACGTGAACAGCGAAATGAAAAATTAAATAATTTGCTAACTGTCTATTTAGATATGATGTCATCATACAAAAATATTCTTAACTATTCAAATAGTGATATAATTGACAGCGTTCTTAGAGCCAAAGAAAGAGAAAAAAATAAGATTACTACTCGTTTGGGAGATTTAACTGTTGAAGAACGTGAAATAGAAAATATTATGAAAAATCAAAGATTAGGAAATTGGAGTCTTGGACAAACCAAAGCATTGTTTGTTTATGATGAAGAACAATATGATAGAGAAAGAAATGAAATAGATAAGGATATGTTAATTGAACGAGAATTAAATAATAATAGTGAAGTTGTTAGAGAGAATAGGGATATGTATAATTTTGATGCATTAGAGCAAATGGATATTGCCGATAGAATTAATACAGAAGTATATGCTCTTAATAATATTGCAGAAGATGATGATATGGGCGATGATGATGACCAATTTCGCTTAGATTATGGTGACTTATAAAATCAATAATATTTATAAAATAATATTGATTATACTTGAATGCTTCTTACACTTGCAATCGTTTTACAATTATATTTTTACCTGTTATTTCATCTACTTCGACTCTCTCAATTATTTTCATTTCTATTCTAGGTGCATTTTGAGGATGTGGTTTTGTATTATGAATTGGCTCATTATTTTCTTCACAACATTCTCGACATATACCACAAATGGTTTTACACATCTGTAAATTATCTCTACAACCACAAAAACACATATCATCCATAAATTCTTCCAATAAATCTTTTAATCCACATTTCCAGGCAATCATAAGGAAACATAATAGAGTCATTGCGAGTGTTATAAAAAATCCAATTTGAAAAATTCTATTTGTTGTGTTATTACCACAATCCTGGGTTGAATTATTATTCATTCTGCTTGATTCAAAGTGAATCACCTGACTATTACTATTATCATTTGTTTCTATAATATCTTTTGTAATCTTACCTGTTTTATTAATGTATATAGTTATGTTTTTACAAGCTGTATTATAAGGTATTTCGATAGTAATCTCTCTAGTAATATTAATTATCTTATAGTTAGTAACATTTTTCCATTTTATTTTATAAGTATATCTTGTTTCATTTGTCCATCTTGTTTTATCATTCCAACGAATCTTATCTATACAGTGTGTTATATTCTCCAAATCTGTTTTGTTATGCCATCTCGTTTTATCTATCCAGTTTGTTTTATTAATGAATCTTGTTTTGTTATGCCATCTCGTTTTATCTATCCAGTTTGTTTTTTTAATCCACACCGTTTTGTTAAGCAATCGTGTAGCGTTAATAAAGCTTGTTATGTTTATATATTTGTATACTATTTGATTAGTTATTACAGTTTGATTAATCCAGTTTGTTTTATTAATCCAGTTTGTTTTATTAATCCAGTTTGTTTGATTAATCCAGTTTGTTTTGTTAATCCAGTTTGTTTTGTTTATGGTTTGTGTGCAAATAGTAGGTGTATCAATGTAATGTCTTATGGGCATTTTATAAGTATTACTTTCTGACGCATAATTACCCCATTGATCTTGAGTTATCCACATAAAATTAGCTGGGTCAGGGCAAGCATAAAATCTACAGTGCCACTTATCTGTTGCTGTTTTAGTAGTTTCTCCATATCTTGATACCATATTACATCTACCGGTAGTCTCTCCAATACATGCATTTTTACATTCAGTAAGAGTTCCCCATTTATAATTATGATTTGTTGTTGCTCCAGGTATTAGAGCGAAGGGACAATCAGGCCTTTTTCCGGTATGTGTTGTATCTTTATCCCATATTGTATCAGGTATTTGATAATTATCTGGTGCCACATAATCAATGTGAGCATTTGATACAGATGTGCAACTAACCCCTAGCACACATTTCATAGTAACTGTCGAAGGACAGCTTACGCATTCACAAGTGCTACCAGAATTTTGTGGACACCATATTGTGATAGATTTACAATCTCTTTGCCCACTAGCTTGACAAGTAAGTTTAAAAGAATTTGACTGTTTTGCATTTACAGTGCTATATTGATAGGCATCATGACCACTTCCCTGTGTTTTTACAGTGCAATCACCATCTTTAGCACAATTTAATGTTGTTGACTTACAAGTTCTTTCACTGTTTGACGCACCACATTTGATATCATATTCACCGCTCCAAACCTGATTTTTGCAAGCGTCGTGTCCAGTACAAGAGATTGTTTGAGGATTTGAACTTAATGCAAATGAATTACAAAAAATAAACAAATATAAACAAAATGAGACAAATCTTTGCACTTTCATTAAATATATTATATTGTCTGATTTAAGTTTTAAAATTTAAATAAAATAATCTGTATATATTTCAATATGAACAGATTATTTATTCGACGTAATACCACATCAGTATCTATAGTTATTTTTATTGTTTTATTTTGTATAGTTCAGACTGTGGAACCAGCTTTTTTATATAATAAAGATGGAACCTTAAGACAATTTGGTTTAGGTTCCTATACTAAAACAGTAGTTCCCATATGGTTAGTATCTTTAATATTGGCAATATTTAGTTATTTGTTTGTTTTGTATTATTTAACTTATCCTAAATTTAAGTATTAATCTGTTACAGCAAATTGTTTTTCAGTTTTTGGTTTTGATGAGTCAACCTTGCTGGTCCATTGTTTTTGTTTTTCTTTCAACTGACTCGCACTTCTCTTACATTGTATACCCAATATAGCGTTATACGATGTTGAAATAACAAGGCATCCTGTTAGTAAATACCAAATTAATTTAGCAATATTATCCTTTATCATTACCAAATTATATAATTTTGGAATATATTCGTCAGACCCACTTGAAAGTAATTTATTTTGTCGCATTCTACCAATAAAAGCGTCAAAATTTTCAGGTGTGATTTCATTTATAAATGCTGAACTATCCTCACAAACTTGTTGAATTAATTTATTACCACTTTTAGCCGGTAGGATTTTATTAAAAACTCCTTTTACTCCTAGTATCCAAGCTATTGCGTATCCAAAAGTATTAGCAAATGGAGCCCTCCATCCTGGAAAAAGATATAAAAGAAGCATTATTAATCCAAATACTGTAAAATTGGGAAAAACTGTGTAAATAAAAGTACTTACTAATTGAGGCTCACCACAATGTTCTGTTGCATTTGAAAAATTAATAGCAAATTGAGACCCTACAGAAGCCAATACATATAAACCTGTAACTAAATAACTTAATGTTGCATTACTTTTTTTGTAACCGTCTAAAAATAAATAACGCAAGACAAAATAAACACACGTGATGATGGAAAATATAGCTAAAGATGCCGAAGCAGAAATCATTGTTATATAATAAGTATAATATAATTTGATTTAATAAACATAATATATTATGAATATGGATAATAAACCATTATTAATTGAAAAGGGTACAAAATATTTTTTGCAGGAAACATTAAAGAATTGCAATAAGAAACGAACAGTATATTACAATAATTTAACAAATTTAGGACTTTTATTAGGATTTTTATTTATTTTGGGTGGAATAATGATTTATAAATATAAAACTCGACCAACTGAAGAAGCAAGAAAAAAGAAAGAAAAGCTTAAGCAAACTTATATATTAACAAAAATACAATCGCTTACAGATTCTAAGCATCAACAACAAAGTCAAAGTATTACAAATCTTCCCAAATTCGAGAGTGACTTTGTGAAATTACACGAAAATTTTTTTAAAACGTAAGTATAAATGGATAATAACAATGAAGAATCGTGGGTTGCCATGAATGATTTTGAAGATATTAATGAAACCGGAACTAATCCAAATGAAATAAACGAAGTTGAGGAAAAAAACCCCGAAGAAAAAAACCCCGAAGAAAAAAAACCCAATAATAAAAAACCTCGTATGGATTATGATAAGGCGGTTGAAGAGTTTTTTAAAGCAAAAAAATTATATGATGACACTTATGAAAGAACAAAAAAGAAATATTTAAAAAATAGAAAATTAACTTTAGAGCAGAAAAAAGCAAAAATAAAGGCAATAAAACGAAAATGTGTTTTTTGTAAAGGTGTTGGTGGAATGTCGTTTACTAATACAGAAGGATTTTATAGAGGCCAATGTATGGCAGCGGAATCTTGTAATTTCAACATTGATATTAAAAGGGGTCATTATATGTTGATGCCTGAAATTCTAGAAACATTAAATAGTGATAAAGATAATAAAATGGCTAATATTATTGCACTGAAACTTTCTTTATTATTTGGTTTGAAAGATAAAGAGATTGTTACACAAGAATTTGAAGCGCAAAAAGTGGAATATAAAGAAACTGTTGATAGTTTTAATACAGTAAAAACAATGTTAAATCAATTAAATGAAACAAAATTAGAGGATGAAGGTGTAGAAAAAATAATACCAACTCCAGTATATATATCACAATTAAATACTCGATTAAAAGAAGCTTTAAACGAGTTTAAACTTACGATAGATGAATACAATAATCCCATAGGAGATGAAAAAAGTATTATCATCTTACAACGAGCCATGGAATTATATATAGAAACTATAATTCCAATACAAGATAATATACGTCGCGCTAAATATGCTGTAAGTATGGTAGATGTTGATGATAGTGATAATACATATAATTTAATACAGAAACACCATACTTTATCACAATTAGAAATAAATATCCCCGGTCACGAAGGAGAAGTGATAAATATACAATTAAGATAATATTTGTACATACTATATGAAGTTTTTTCACGCACCAACATTTATATTATTTTTTGCATTTGGTATGTTTTTAGTATATATATCAGCACCTGATACGCAAACAATATATGTTTATCCTACTCCAGATAATGTTGACAAACTTCAATACAAAGACAAAGGAGGAACTTGTCATAGTTTTTCAGCGAAAGAAATAGATTGTCCAAAAGATAAAGGAAAAATAATAGATTATCCTATAAATTAAATTAATCACATATTATATATGGTCTTTCAAGTGAAAAGGTTATTATATGGTAGATATAGTAAAATTGTTATTTCAGCAGTATTAGGTTTAGGACTTGCGACTCTTTTTAGAAAAGTATGTAATGAGAGGAGTTGTTTAGTATTTTTTGGACCAAAATATACAGATATAGACAAAAAAACGTTTGGTTATAATAATAAGTGTTATACCTTTGAGAAAAAAACGGGTACTTGTGATAAAACAAAAAAAGTGATTCCTTTTGCGTAATAGTAGATACTTTATGAATATTTACTATTATTATATGTCTTTAGCAGTAGGCAAATCAGTAGTTGTTGACCCTGAGCCATCTGGAACATCTAGTATATCTGGGTTACCTAATAAAATGTCAGCGCAACCTAATCGAGTTGTTTTGGAGAAAAAAGAGTTGTCACAAAATAATGTCGGAGGTCCTCCTGTTCCACCAGCACAATTATCGCAAAATTCAATCAATCAAATTGTTTTAGGACTTCAACAAGCTAATCAAAATGGTTTAACAGATTTAGCTAGTCGTGATATTCCTATGACAACAAATCAGATTACAGCTGATAATCAGGTAAGACCCAATTTTGTCCCTGAATCTACAACGTCTAATTATATTGAAGATGATTCAACATTTGAAAGTATAGGGAAACAAAATAAACAAGCTAAAAAACAACAAGACAGTTTGGATTCATTATATGAAGAATTGCAAACGCCAATTTTTGTTATGGTCCTTTTCTTTTTATTTCAATTGCCTTATTTTCAGAAAGTTTTGGTGAGATTTGCTCCCTCATTATTTAATGTAGATGGGAGAATAGGTCTTACCGGTTTACTAAGCAAGACAATTTTGTTTGGTATATCTTATTATTCTATAACTAAACTAACTACTCATTTGAGTCAGATTTAAGTTTTTTCACAGGAACACATAATTGTTTTGTAAAAATTTCAACTAATTCGTCATTCTTGTAATCATATAAATATTTAATTTCATGAATGCCAGCAGCTAACATTAACCTAGTGCAAATAATACACGGATAATGCGTTATATATGCAGTTGCTCCATCACAACTTACACCTCTTTTAGCACAGTCACATAATGCGTTTTGCTCTGCGTGGACTGTGGCTTGTTCGTGATTATGTCGAACAACAGATGTGTGTGGTGCACCGGGTAGAAATCCATTATAACCTGTGCTAATTATTCGGTTGTCTTTAACAATCAAACAACCGACCTTCAACCTCTCACATGCTGATCTTTCACGCGTCGCCTTAACAATTTTGGTGAAAAATTCATCCCAGGAAGGTCTCTCTGACATTATAAATATTTATTTCTTTTTGCATTTAAGTTTTTTGTAATTAAATACTTTTTTCTGATTACTAAATCGTAGGGGGGCCCCTGTGAAAATATAAAATTGAAAAACGATATAAGAAAAAAAAGAAATATATATCATATTATGTCTAACACAAAAACACAACTAGCCAAACAATATCAGAAAAAAACCGACAAACAACATATTCTTGATGCACCCGATACTTATATCGGATCTGTAGAAGAAGATAGTGTTGTAAATTGGTGTTTAAAAAATACAGAAGCAGGTCAAAAATTTCAACACGCAGAATATAAATGGATTTCAGGTCTTTACAAGTTATTTGATGAGGGAATTGTAAATGCACGAGACCATTTTGTTCGCATTGGCCAAAAAATTGCCAGTGGTGAAGACGCTATGCCTGTAACAAAAATCGAAGTAACTATTGATAAGGAAACTGGTGTTATCAGTATTCTTAATGATGGTAATGGGATTGATGTGGAAAAACATCCAGAACACAATTTGTGGATTCCGGAAATGATTTTTGGGCATCTTCGCACTTCTACAAATTATGATAAAACTCAAAAGAAAATTGTTGGAGGCAAAAATGGTTTTGGTTTTAAACTTGTTTTGATTTATTCAAAATGGGGCGAAATTGAGACTATTGACCACGTAAGAGGTCTAAAATATAAACAACGATTTGAAAATAATCTTGATAATATTATCAAACCTTCTGTTAGAAAATGTAAAACAAAACCATATACCAAAGTAACTTTCCTGCCGGATTACAAAAGATTTGGCATTGAAAATTTGACTGATGATATGTTTAATCTACTAAAAAAAAGGACCTATGATATTGGTGCTGTTACCGATAAAACAGTTAAAGTCAAATTTAATGGAGAAGCTGCACCTTTTCGTCAATTTGAACAGTATATTGATATGTATATTGGACCTAAGAAAGAGACCAAACGCTTGTTTGAATCACATCCACGATGGGAATATGCTGTAAGTATGTCTCCACTTGATGAATTTACCCAAGTTTCATTTGTAAACGGTATCCATACTGGTAAAGGTGGTAAACACGTTGAATATATTTTAAATCAAATCGTGAAAAAGTTGATTGTATATATTGAGAAAAAGAAAAAGGTCAAGGTTAAACCAGCTACAATTAAAGAGCAGCTAATGTTGTTTATAAATTGTGTTGTTGAAAACCCTGCTTTTGATTCTCAAACAAAAGATTATATGAATACACCTGTATCGAAATTTGGTTCTAAATGCGAAGTTAGTAATAAGTTTATTGAAAAGCTGGCTAAGATGGGAATTATGGAGATGGCAATAGCTTCTAATGAACTTAAACATCAGAAGAAAGCAAAAAATACAGATGGTAAGAAAACTCGCTCTGTAAGAGGCATTCCCAAACTAATGGATGCAAATTTTGCTGGAACTAAAAAAAGTGGATTATGCACTCTTCTCTTGTGTGAGGGAGATTCAGCTAAAGCAGGGATTGTATCAGGTTTATCTAAGGATGATAGAAATCTTTATGGTATCTTTCCACTCAAGGGTAAATTAATGAATGTTTTGGATATTGCTCAGAGTAAAATTAATATGAATGAGGAAATTGCCAATATCAAAAAAATTATGGGATTGAATTCAAACAAGATATACACAGTAGAAGATTTGAAAACGTCTCTAAGATATGGTAAAATTATATTTATGACTGATCAGGATTTGGATGGGTCTCACATTAAGGGTTTATGCATTAATTTGTTTCAATCTCAATGGAAGGAACTGGTAAGAATTCCTGGATTTTTGGGATTTATGAATACTCCAATTATTAAAGCTATGCGAGGCGTTAAAAGCGTTTCATTTTATAATGAAAAACAATACAGAGATTGGAAGCAATCCAACGAGAATGGTAAAGGTTGGAGAATTAAATATTTCAAGGGTTTGGGAACATCTCAAGCTAAAGAATTTAAGGAATATTTTAAAGAGAAGCGTTTTATTACATTCACCCACGAAGGTAAAGAGTGTGATGATTCACTTGATAAAGCTTTCAACAAAAAATTAGCAGATTCGCGTAAAACGTGGTTAGAAAATTATAATAGAGACTCTGTTCTTGATACAGATAAACAAGAAATTAGTTATTCGGATTTTGTGGACCGCGAACTTATTCACTTTTCGAAATATGACTGTGAAAGAAGTATTCCTTCAGCTATTGATGGATTTAAAACGAGTCTTAGAAAAATTCTGTATGCTTCCTTCAAGAAAAAGTTGAATCGTGAAATTAAGGTAGCACAATTGGCTGGATATGTTTCTGAACATAGCGGATATCATCACGGCGAAGTATCGTTGACGGGTGGAATTATTGGAATGGCACAAGAATTCACAGGTTCCAATAATATTAGCACACTTGTCCCGAAAGGTCAATTTGGTAGTAGATTGCAGGGAGGTAAAGATGCGGCTTCTCCGAGATATATTCTTACTCAGTTAAATGACATTACATATAAAATATTTCCCGAAGCCGATTTTCCTGTGCTTAACTATTTGGATGATGATGGTATGACTGTTGAACCAGATTATTATGCTCCTATTATTCCCTTTTCCCTTGTAAATGGTTGTCAAGGCATTGGAACTGGGTTTAGTCATAAGGGAACTTCATTTAATCCCCTAGAACTTAGTAATTATATCAAACGTCGTTTAAAGAATCCTATAGAACAAATCGGTGATATTGTTCCATATTTTGAAGGATTTAAAGGAGAAATAGTTAAAATTGCTACACATAAATATCTAGTAAAAGGAAAGTTTGAAATTATCGATAGTAAAACAATTCGTATTACTGAATTACCTGTTGGCACGTGGACAACTGATTACAAAAATGATTTGGAATATATGATGGCAGATAAAGATAAAAAAGGTAAAAAGAAAAGGCCTATTATTAAAAATTTCCGAGATTTGTGCACTAATGATGGAATTGATTATACTGTCACTTTACCTGACGGGAAAATTAATTCTCTTAGAAACAAACTCACCGAATATGGTTGCTCAATGTTGGAGAAAAAGTTGAAATTATATACAACCATTACTACAACAAATATGCATATGTTCACATCTGACCAACGCTTGAAAAAGTTTAATACGATTCAAGAAATTATTGATGAATATTTTCCTGTGAGATACAAGCTGTATCAAGATAGAAAAGCATATCAGTTGAAACAACTTGAGCGTCTAATCAAAGTATTGACAAATAAGGTGCGATTTATTAAGGAACAATGCGATAATGTTATTGACCTAAGGAGAAAAAAGAAACAGATGGTAATTGATTTGTTACAGTCTAGAAGTTATGATGTAATTGACGAAGATGAGGATTATAAATATCTTAGAGGGATGCGTATTGAAGAGGTGGAAGAAGAAAATATGAAGAAGTTGGAAGATAGGTTGTTGGAAATTCAATCTGAATATACGCTATTGCAATCTACAACGGTTGAACAAATGTGGTTGAAGGAAATAAAGGCGTTCGAGAAGCAATATACAATTTATATTAAAGCTCGTATTGAACGTATCGAGGGTATAAAAATTAAGAAAAAGAAGAAACAAAAGATTAAAATCAATAATAATGTTAAGCAATAATTGCTGTATTTAACGTTTAATATAGAATAAATTTTTTCATTTTATATTACATGAATCTTTTTGGTATTAATATCAATATTAAGTTAAAATACTGGAAATTAATATTGATATGTTTAATTTGTATTTTTATATTAGGATTTTTTATTTGGATAACAAGTAGTTATTATATTTACAAATGGTTGAAAATGAGCATAGACAAAGATTACTACTATTTTAATGAATATAATAATGATTGTTCAGAAATATTAAATACATATGGAGACTATAACATCAAGCGTATATATTTAGTAAGACAACCTATAACAAAATTCGCGAAAGTATTATTGAATTTAATTACTTTTTATAAGTTTGAGAGAGAAATGAAGAAATATATTGCAACAACAAATAATAGTGTTTTTTTTCCACAACATACTTCTATCATAGCTGAGGTAGAATTACCAGATAAGACTCGAAAAAAGATTCTAATAGAAAAAAATAATTGCTTGAAACTAGCTTTAGATTTTAGAATATCTAGCAAACAAGATATGAAAAAAATTTCAATTAAAAAACGTTATACTTTAAATAAACTTCTTGATAAAACTAAAAAACGAATAGGAAATGATATATTTTTTAATTGGTCTATTTGTAGAAATAATTGCCAGACTTTAACAAAGGAAATTCTTATTACATTAGAGAGATTTTCAGATGCTAATAAAAAATTTATATACCAAAATGATTTTGCTAAACAAATTAAGTTTTCTGATTTTAGTCTGCATATTATGAATAGTATTATAAATATCTGCAATACATTGGAAAATCTAATAGGAAGAGCTCTTTATTTTTAATCCATTTGAGAAATTAAATTTAATTTAAGTATTATATTTAATTTAAGTTAATTAGAACCACGGTTTTAATTCAAGTGTATTGGATGAGTAAGTGGAAGTTGGTCTATCCATAGGTGTTGCCATTGTGCTAACATCATTTTTGAATTTAACATAACCCTCTGCTTCCCCAATTATTTGCGGAACACTATAATTCATTACAAGTTTATTTAAACCTACTATTTGTTGTGTAATATTTTTAGGGTCATTTAGTGAATGTTGAAGAAAAATACTTCTCATAATAATTTTCAATGTATCTAAATCTTGTGGTCCAATAAGAAATCGTTGGTTTGATAATTTATATACACCAGCTCTGATACCATTTTGAATAATTTTGATATTATCTGCACTAAAAAATGTATTTGAAATCATATTATTTTCCCAATTTCCCGTTAGCGCTTGTCTGTATGATGTTATCTTATTATTAACAGGGACTCTGTCATATAATTGAAATATATCTGGTGCTTTATCTCCTAAAATATCAACTCTACCATTTGCATTTGCATTCATTATTATATTAATAAACGAAAAAAAATAATATATATAATTTTATATAATGTCCTTTCAAAGAATTGTATTAACAGTTGCTTTAGTGACTTTAATTATTGTTTTATGTATAGTTGCTTATTTAATTCACTCAGCTAAAGGAGATGCAGCATTTCCACCAGAAACACCGGCTTGTCCTGATTATTTTGAAGCGGTTGCCAGCACCAACAATCAACCCAGTCAAAGCTGTAAAAATGTCCAAGGTTTAGGAAATGCTGCACCAGGTGTGACAAATTTCGGCACTGGTAATATGAGTTGTCCTGCCAACCAACCCTGTAGCAGCGAAGCTTTAAAAGCTCGGTGCGATTGGGCGAAATCACACGGTCTTACGTGGGATGGGGTCACAAACAGAACTGAAAGAATTAAAAATCCTGCAGGACAAGGAACTATAGTTAGACCTATCTGTTAAATAATTTATCCAAAATATATATCTTTATGGATAAATTACCCAACGAGATTGAAGATTACATTTTTAACTACATACCTTTAAAATCGTTAGCATTGTGTAGAAAACAATATTGGATTGAATATTATAAAAAACGTCTATGTGACATCAAACCAACTATATTCGAAAGATACAGTAGATTTTTAATAAGAAATGATTTTAGCTTTATTTTTGGATTTTATTTGAATTCTAATCTTTCTCTTATTAAAAAACGGAAAAAGATCTATTATCATAACAAAATATTTTGGAACAGAATAGAATGGTTACGATATTTTTCCAGATTGAATAACTCTTCCAAATGTTCTCAAAGGATAAAAAATATTATCAAAACAGAGAGATTAGTATTTAAAAATATAAAAACAAAAAAGAATAAATGGAGCAATTAAACATTAATAATATTTTAGATAGAGGAGAATGTGTAGATAAACTAAAAGATTTTTTAGTATATTTTGAAGCAAATAAAAATAATCTCTCTACTCGCCGAGGAGTATATGTATATGGTGCACCAGGAACAGGAAAAACATATTTTGTAAAGGATATTTTACGTGAATTAAACTATGATATAATTCATTATGATGCTGGGGATATTCGAAATAAAACTGTTATAGGTGACCTAACCAAATACAATATGTCGGATAAAAACATATTATCAATGTTTAATAAAAAAATGGAATACAAAAAAATTGCTATTGTTATGGATGAAATAGATGGCATGAATAGTGGTGATAAAGGAGGCATTAATAGTTTAATCAAGTTGATTCGTCCCAAAAAAACAAAGAAACAAAAAAAAGAAGCTATTACTATGATTCCTATTATTTGCATTAGTAATTTCCACGTTGACAAAAAAATTAAAGAGATGATGAAGGTTTGTGAAACAATAAGATTAAATACTCCCACAACTTCTCAAATTAAAACTATATCTAGTATTCTTATGCCTAATCTTAATAATACCGATATGGACATAATAATTGATTTTATTCAAGGCGATATTAGAAAATTAGAATCTACTTATCAAATTTATAAATCACATCAGAGCTTATTGAAAAATAAAATTATACAAAACATCTTTCAACCAAAACATTATAATGAAGATACAAAACAAATAACGAAAAAATTATTAAATAATCGATTTTCACTTATGGAACATTCTTATATTATGAATGAAACTGACAGAACTAGTGTGGCTTTGCTTTTTCATGAAAATATTATTGATATATTGGAGAAATATGGCAAGAAACAAGCAGTCCCTTTTTATATAAAGGTTTTAAAAAATATTTGTTTTGCTGATTATACTGACCGAATTACATTTCAGAAACAAATTTGGATATTTAATGAAATGAGTTCTATGATTAAATCATTTTACAATAGTTTTTTGTTTCAAGAATTCAATGATAAAAAATTTAATTTTAATCCATCTGATGTTCGTTTTACAAAAGTATTGACCAAATATTCAACAGAGTATAATAATATTCTATTTATTCAAAAATTGTGTGAACAATTAAATATGGATAGAGAGGATATGTTTTGTTTCTTTTTGAATCTAAAAAAAACTCATTCTATAGATGAGATTTATACTTTATTTGAAGATGATAACTATGACATTAGTAAATTAGATATTAATCGCATTTACAAATATTTAAACATCTATTCTAATTATAATTACATTGAATAATTATTTTTTAACTTTTGCGGCATATTCTGCAAAACTTGAAGCATCTCTTTCACCTTGATATTCACCAAGTTTTTTACCACTTTTATCAAGGAGCAAAATAGTTGGAAAAGAAGAAACATCGTGTTTTCTCATAAAATCTTCATCCTGACTAACTTCTATTTTTCTTGTCTTTATTTTTCCTTGTTTTGAAAATTTATCCCATTCAGGCATCATTTTTTTACAATGTCCACAATTAGTCATATGACAGAGAACCATCTCAGCACCAACGGCTCCAGCAAATGCAGTTTCAGGACCGATTCCAAAGTTTTCAACATATTTTTCGGAAAATAAACCCCAAGTTAATCTCTCTACAATAGTTCTGGAAACAATTAAAATAGTTATAATACAAAGAATTTTAACAATAGTATTTTGCTTTCTAAATGTATTAAAAAGCTCGCGCACAGGTTTTAAAAGTTTGGCTAGCATTATATATATTAGTAATATTTTATTGTTTTTGATAAAATTCTAAAAGAGATTTATCTTGTATAAATTGTGAAGGTTTCATTTTTGTTTCTCTTATATAAGGGTTGGGTCCACCTTTTAACAAAATTCTTTTATCAAATGTATTATGTTGATGAGCAAAAACCAATATTGTTTTCATTGGATTTAATTGTATTAAAGGAATCGTATAATTTTTCAAAAAATATTTTTCCTCAGCACCTTCAGCGTTATCTTGATAACTTGTCATACTTAATAATTTTTTTTTAAAAGCAAAGGTTCCTGCTGTAGCGTGTGTTTCTCCATAAGGACCAAACTGATAAATTTTATCTAAATCATTAAAATAAATATAAATAGCGCTACTTCCTACAGCCAAACAATCAGGTTTCGATCTTAATCTATTCACTGCGTGATTCACCCTATCAGGAGGATAATAATCATCATCATCCATATAAACTAGAATATCACCTTTCGACTTTTCGTGCAATAAATTTCTTTTTTTTCCTAGTTTTAATTTTTCTTCATATCTAAAATATTTTACACCTTTAATGTTTTTAAATAAATCTTTAACACAATCTTCTCCGTCATCTATAACAATCCATTCCATTAACTCCTGAGGATAGGTTTGATTTTGATAACATTTAATTAAAGCTGGTATAAAACTTCTTCTATTGTAGGTTGGTGTGCAAATGCTTACAAACGGCTTTCCGTTGGATGAAACCTTTTTTTTTTGTCTTTTATTACCCATAAATAAAAAAGATTTTAATTATTAAATCCTTTTTATTAATTTAAATTAAACTTTTCAAATATTTTTCCTATGGCATCAGGTGGAACATTATTCATCTTCATCTTTCTCTTTTTTAGAAGAGGCATTTTTTCTGAATTAGAGTTAGAAGCGTTGCCAGAATCATTATTAGAATTTGATGTAGAATTAGAACTATTATTGGAATTTGATGTAGAATTAGAACTATTATTAGAATTCGATGTAGTTGATTTTACAATTTTAGATAAAGCTTGACTTGCAATAGGGCCAAAAAAGTAATGCCAAACCATAAGCATAATTAAGCCTAAAGTCATTCCAACAGTTATTTGCGCTGGCAAATATCCGGTTGATATAACTACAGCTCCAATTAGAATCATCCATAAAAACATCATTTTATTTTTAAATACAGTCTTGCGTAATTTTGTAAATCCACCACTTGTCAGTGGCATCAAAAACAAGAAAATACCTAAATAAATATTTTGTAACAATATATTGAAAAAATTCATTATCCATACAGGAAAGCACAATCCGACCATACCCCAAAACCAACTGTTATCGTAAAATGACGAACCTATTGTAGTTAAAGTTGTTGTAATTGGTTGAAAGATAGTAATACCAAAAATAACTAATATAGGTAATAAGAAAATGCTTATTAATTCAGCTATATTATAATAATCCATAGAAATGCCTGGTATTTTTGGAATTTTTGATAATACTAAAAATCCTATAGAAAATAATCTTCCTATTTCAAATAAGATTTTACGTCCAAATCCCCACGAACCTGATTCGGTTCTTGAAAACCAGTTTCCAAAACCTTCTGCCCATGTTGATTCATTAGGATCTTTAAAATTATAAGGAAATCCAACGGGAGGTTTATAACTGAATAAAGGAATATCAGCAAAACTGTTTATTTGCGAACTTGCCGAAACTTTTCCTGAATTTTCATATGGTAATTTTGTCATATCAAAGGGCAATGATGTTTCTGAAGTTTTATTTTGTAATGCCCATAATGCCATTCCACCAACTAATACCCATATAATAAACTGAATTAAAAACTTTAAATATGCTATGCCATAATCCTTCCATCGTTCATTCATTGGTTTATCTTTTTCTTGAACTTTCTTTTTTGCCATTTTAATATACATTATTGGAATATTAAAATTTAGATAAAAATCTTGCTAAAACGGTTAATTATTTAGGGTGTTTTACATTTCAAATAAAATATTGGATAATTATATATATGTCAGCTATAGGAAAAAACGTGTTTAATATTGTTTTGGCAGTTATAGTGCTTTTCGTAGCCAAACATTTTTTAAGTGATTTTGGCTTAAAATTATACAAGATGTATTATGGTGTTGAGGGAATGACGGGTAATCAAAAAGTTCCACAGAAAGGGACGTTCATTTCAAACGAAGGAAGGAAATGGAAAAACCAAATACCTTTTAAAGTAAGTGAAAATATATATGTTTTCGGCGGGTCTGATGGAGGTTGGTTCAAGATGGCGTCTGTCGATTCTAATGGAAATTTTATCGAAAATCGCTATACTAATAAGTGTAACTCTATTGATGAACTCACAATTGATATTTGGAACTCTGCAAGACGGGGCGGTTCTTACGCAGTGACAGATATAATATTGGGACCGGCAGCACCAGCAATAACTGAATTAAAAAGTTTGGAAAGAGGTGCTACGGTGTATACTGGTTGCGGTTATACATACTCAACGAAAGAAGATAGAGATAGACAATGTGGTTCTGGTGGAACATCTAAGTGGATTGATGATTCTAATGTTATTAATAAGTTAGCCAGAGGTGCTACAGTGTATACTGGCTGTGGTTATACATACTCAACGAAAGAAGATAGAGATAGACAATGTGGTTCTGGCGGAACATCTAAGTGGATTGATGATCGCAAACCAGCACCAGCACAAGCAGCACCAACACAAGCAGCAGCACTAGTAGCAGCACCAGCACAAGCAGCACCAGCACCAGCACAAGCAGCACCAGCACCAGCACAAGCAGCACCACCAGCACCAACACAAGCAGCACCAGTGCCGGTAGCAGACACCCCGATGCTAATCGATGCCACTAGTTGTTCTGGTTGGGATTGTAATATTGAAGGACAATTTTGTCCTAAGGGCGTTCCAGGCGCTTCAGCCGGAAACTTTTTGTGTAAAGACAATAAATGGATGCAAGTTGATTCAAGACCTACGTCACTAGCAGCACAAGCATCAGCAGCAACTGATGAAGCAAAGGTAGCTGATGCAGCAGCACAAGCCAGTCAAATGCATTCAGACGCTCAAATTGCTACAAATGAACCTACTATTTCTCCTGGCGCTTCTATAGGAACCTGGGGTGGTAATAATGATTCAGGAGTTCCACAAGATTCAGTTGCTTCTCAAGCAGCTAGCAGCAACCTTGCAACGCAACAAATAATTCCCGGTTCGGCTTATCCTAGTAATACTACAGTGGCAAATATAAGCGGTGTTTATCCAACACAAGATAGTTTAAATAATATACAAGGAGGAAATGCACAACAAACTATGGCTGGAGTTAATACGGGTATGGCACCTTCACCATTAGCCCCAACATCAAGTGAATCGGTTTCTAAGGCTAATGATGCAATATCTAGAAATATAACAGGAGGCGATGAACAAGATGCTGCTATCGATATTTCTATTAAAATGAAAATGTCTGAACACGTGGCAAAAAATTTAGTAGGAAACATTCCACAATATACAAATCCTCAACAATATGCTAGTGGGAGAACAACAGGATTAGATAATAATAGTTATAATCCTAGTTATCAGTCAATGCCTCAAAAGAGTTTGGGGGCAACTTATGATAACAGATTAGGTGGAAATTATCCATCATATTCTTATAATACGCAAAATAACGCTGGGACAGCATATACAGACCAATACAAACCGGTAAATCCCGGTAAAAAACCTAAACCATACAACTCTCTTATGGATTTATTTCGTTAATTTGATTTAGTTTTAAACTATAAATTAAATCAAATTATTTTGCCCACATCAGACCTATGTTACCACTGGTTATAACAATCATATTGTATCTTTCCTCAAAAATACGCAAATCATAATTATATTCATATAAATCTGTTGTAGATTTTCTTACCCCGATAATATTATTATTTGCATCACATATATTTATTACATTTGCGCTAGGGTCAATTGGTGGTTCTATTGTATTGTATTCAAACTGAACATATTTAAATTTATTCATATTCATAGCACCTGATGGCTGATATTCATTTTGATTACTATCTAAGCAAAAATTATAACAATACAAACCATCTTTAGCATTACCAGTTGTGCGAATATATTTTTCCATTAAATTATATGTTCCTTCTGGTAAGACTACTTCTCTATAATTTCCACCAATTAGAATGCCTAGGTCTATTAGTATATTTTTAATATTTTCATTTTCATTATTTGGATCTATTGTTTGTGTCCATTGGAATTGTGGCGGAGGATTAACAGTAGGTCCTAATGGAACCCAAGTATCAAGTCCCAATGGCAAAACATTATTATATGGCCAATTAGAATAGTTGCTCCATTCATTTCGCAAATTTGCATCACTTCGTCTGAATCTCCACATATAATTTGAAACCATATCACGGGATGGAATATCTATTACTTTAGAGCCTGTGGCATTAAGAAAATCGTGATAATAAGGATTTCTAATTAAATATTTATGTTCTGACCTAGCAAATAAGTCTCTTTCTTGATTATCTAAAAAGTAATAGTTTGCCATAAGATGTATATCGGCATTCCAGCCAGTTTTTCTATTTATATAATCTGCTGTTGCTGCTGCTTCCGTTCGTGGAGTTTGTAAAAATCTCCACAGTTGATGATTGATATTATTGGGATTTGGGGCTATTCTAGGTCCAACACCACCAACCATTTCTGCGAGATTAGCTTGAATATCTGCAATTGTATATAAATCACATATGGGACGTAATGTTATTTCAATATGAATTTCTTGATATTGTAAAGCTACTAAAGGCATAGCCAATTTGCTACTGCCACAAAACCACGCATCAATAGGAATATATAATTGTCTTGAACGAATGGATGGTTGTGCTTCGGGAATTGCACCAACGAGAGGTGTTTCTACCGCAGCATTTGGATAAGTATTAACATTGCCATTTGCATTAGCAGGGTCGTTTAGTTCAGGTATATTACCTATCATTTTATCCCATAAATCTTTTTTTCCATTGTTATAATCTCTCTGAACCATACAATATAAATATTCGCCAGTATATTCTTGCAACTTACTTCCACCAGCACTAATCGAAATATTTTTGATCATTTGAACTCCTAGATTTTCTATCCATCTAAACTCGTAAGGAGTAGCAGTGTTATCAGGTAATTTGTCATTTTCTGTAAAAAAAGGACTCCATATATCAGGAAGATTTATAACAATATATGTGTCACCGATCATATCACCATACCTTTTTACTGTAAATTTTAAAGTAGATTCTTGTGTAAAACTTAAGTTTCGCAATCCTTCGTAATCCAATCTAAATCTCTGCATACCAAAATTAGTATATTTATGATAAACTGCCTTAAACATTGTTTTTGTTGGATTACCTGTTAATATTATATTTTCAGAACCGTATGCTGATAAATTCATTAATCCACCTACCATTAATATATTATTAAAAGATTATTTTAAAACTTTTTTTTGTTAAATATTATATTTAGCGTCATTATCAAATATTAATATATGATATATATATATTATGCCAGGTCCAAATGCTAATAATACACTGAATAATGTAGCACCACATAAACATAAAATGACAGATATATTAACAGGAAATTCTGGTTTAGGTGGTGCAATAAAAAAAACAGATTCCGCATTAGAAAAAGGCGCTGTTGTTGCTACAGCATTTGTAAGAAAATTCGGCGGCAAGGTTACAATAACAAAATGGTTCCTAATAGGTCTTATTATATTAACTATAATGGGAATATCATATTACATTAGAACACAAATTAATAAATTGTCTAATAATGCTACAAAAATGGAAAGTGAATATAATGAAGGTTCAACAATTGGTTCTATTCAATCAAATCAAGGTAGATTCTCTCATAATTTAAGAGATTACTATATTGCGAGTAGTTATAATAGTTGCTGTGGCGGTAATTTTCAAAATGATTATGTGGATTTAGAACCATTAAAAGAAGTTATTAAAGCTGGTTCTCGTTTATTAGATTTTGAAATTTATTCTATTGACGGCAAACCCGTTATCGGTGCTTCGCCTAACAACAATTATGATTTAAAAGGAACATATAATAGTATTCCCTTTAGTGCTGTAATGAACACGATAAAAAGTTTTGCATTTTCACCTGGATTTTGCAACAACGCCGATGATCCATTATTCCTACACTTTCGGGTTAAAAGTGATAATACCAATATTTATAGAAGTATGGCAAAATCAATTACCAAAAATTTTAACAGTAAATTATTGCCTACTAAATATGGAAGAGAAGGACGGGGTGGATTTGGAAATATAGTTCAGTTACCTCTTCTAAATTTTAAGGGTAAAGTCGTTATAATAGCAGCGAATGATAGTAATAATTATAGAGATACTCCATTAGAAGACCTTGTTAATATGTCAACAGGAACACCATTTTTAGATTCAAAAAGGAATTATGATATTCAATACACACACGACACACAAGGATTAAAAGAATTTAATAAGAAAAATATGACACTTACAATGCCTGACCTAAGTGCAACAAATAAGAATGTCCCGGCTGCCTTACATCAACAATATGGCTGTCAATTTGTTTGTATGAATTATCCAAAGTTAGATTCTAATATGGAATATTATAATAATTTTTTCAGTGAAAATGGAACTGCTTTTGTATTGAAACCCAGTCCACTACGCTATCACGTTACGAAAATACCTAATCCAAAACCACAAAATCCAAAGGTTTCGTATGCAAAGAAAAGTATATCATTGCCAATGTTTAAGGCAAGTATTTAATTATCTTTTTTTCACATTATATATTAATATATGAAGTGTGACAAAAAGATGACGTTTCACGAATGTGAATTAACTATACTAAGACAAGCTGTAGATAAAATAGAAAAAAAAACAGGAAAGACTCTCATAAAGAACCCACAAATTCAAGAAATTATTCAAATAGTAGAAAATTTTTTGAAGTTAAAAAAACGCGTATGTTATGGTGGAACAGCTATAAATAATATATTACCAGAATCAGATCAGTTTTATGATAAATCCGTTGAACTACCAGATTATGATTTTTTTTCCCCAGACCCATTAAATGACGCGATTTATTTAGCTGATATGTATCATAAAGAAGGATTTGAAGAAGTTGAAGCTAAATCTGGTGCACACGCTGGCACATTTAAAGTTTTTGTAAACTTTATGCCTGTTGCTGATATTACATTTTGCGCACCGGAACTTTATAAAAGAATTAGTAAAGATGCAATTGTTATTAATGGTATTTCTTATACTCCTCCAGATTATTTAAGAATGTTAATGTATTTGGAATTATCAAGACCTAAGGGTGATGCTGGTCGGTGGGAAAAAGTTTTAAAACGTCTAACTTTATTAAATAAAAATTTTCCCTTAAAATCTAAAAATTGTAATGTTCGAGATATCCAACGGTTGTTTAAGAGTGATTCAAGAGATAATTATGCGGCAGGTTCTAAAAAATTGGCTAGTGGTGAAATTTTTGATATTGTTAGAGATACGGTTATTCGTCAGGGTTGTGTATTTTTCGGAGCATATGCAAACCGTCTTTATTTAAAGAAAATGCCAAAATTGCGTCGTGAACAGATAGCAAAAATTCCTGATTTTGATATATTATCTGATAGACCCGCCGAAGTTGCTGAAATTATCAAGAGAAACTTAAAAGATGCTGGAGCAAAAAATATTAAAATCAAAAGGAAGCCAGGTGTAGGAGAAATTATAGCACCTCATTATGAAGTGACTATAGATAAGGATACAATTATATTTTTATATGAACCAATGGCGTGCCATAGTTATAATATAGTTCATTACAAAGGACAAAAGATAAGAATAGCAACATTGGATACTATGCTTAGTTTTTATTTAGCATTTTATTATGTAAAACGGCCTTATTATGACCCAAAAAGAATCTTGTGTATGTGTGATTATTTATATAAAACTCAGGAAAAAAATAGATTGCAGCAAAAGGGATTATTAAAAAGATTTAGTATGGATTGTTATGGCGAAGAAAGGCATACAAAAGAAAAGAGTAGAGCCCATAAATCCGAGATGTTTACAAAACTTAAAAATAATAGAGGTAGTGATGAATGGAATTGGTATTTTTTAAGATATGTTCCAAATGAAATAACAAAAAAATCAAAATGGAAAACAAATAAAAAACAAACGCGTAAGAGGCAAAAAAAGAAAAAGAAGAAAAGAAAAACAAAAAAACGTGGGTTATTTTCACGAATTTTACTTTAAATTGAATATTTAAAAAACATTTTTAATTATTTTAAAAATGTCTTTCGAACCACACTATATCAACACATACATAATATATTGTATAATTTGTATGATATTTACCATTATTATTTTAGAGTTTTATAATAAATTAGTAACCTATAATTTCAAATAACCAATCCCACCAAGATTGCTGTTGCCTTCGTTTTAAAATGTGTCTATATCTTACTCGAGCTTCCTGACACAATCTCTCTAATTCTTTTATTTCTTCTTGTGTTTGTGCCAACTCATCTTTTCTTATTAGCATATACATTATTATAACGATTTAAATTTTCTTGTAAATTACAAGTATCTTTTAAATCGTGTATACATCCCTTATATTGCCCGCGTATATTTAAATGGGCACAAATAAATTTAAACTCTTGTCTTAATGGTTCCCAAACTTTTGATTTAATTAGTTCAGGTTTAAGACCGTTTAATCGAATATCACAACCTTTTTCCAGACGACAATTATTTGGATTTTTAGAATTACAAACAATAGAATCGTTTTCAATTATAGATGAGGCAATTCCGATTTTATTCATAAACTTAGCAATTTCGGAACAGTTATTAATCATACCCATTTTAGCAGAAACTGATAATACTGATGTTGTGTTATTATATTTTGCCATATATTTTAGCATAAAATTTTTCGTTTAATATTTTTTTCTCACAGTTTTATATAATGGTTAAAAGACATCACAGAGGAAATGACGGTAAATATCACATTGGTGGTTCATCTTTTGAAGTTTTAGAAGGGTCCAGAGCACAGGTAATGCACCGCACTGCATTCAAAACCAGTGGTGGATTGACTCGAGCTCATCTTATGTTTAATAAACACGGTCGAATTGTTTCCAAAAAGAAGCACGCTACCGCTAAAAGAGAAAAACGTTTAGAAAGAGCAGGTTACAAACCTAGAAAGGGAAAATTTGTATTAATGCGTAAAGGAAGTCGCAATAACAAACACTCTAATAAAACTCACAAAAAACGCAGTCACAAGAAACGTAGACACACATCAAAGAGACGTAATAAGAGTGGTCATTGCCATAATAGCAGCGGACGTTTTGCTAAATGCTAAATGCTAAATGCTAAATGCTAAATGCTAAATGCTAAATGCTAAATGCTAAATGCTAAATGCTAAATGCTAAAGTATCCATGATTAACTAAATTCTCTGAAATATACTTTTCTGGTATATTACTTTTTAAATATTTAGTAAAATAATCCTTACTAACGGAATTATTTTGCATATCATTTTTAACTGATTGCATCTGATACGCGCAATAAAATTTGTATAAATCTGAGATGCTTACTTTAGTAACTTCTTTATTATAACTAGTCTTATAACTGTCAATCCATTTATTAATATCTAACCATTTGCACCATAAACTGCATTTTATATTAATAATATACTTACCATCTTGTATTTTTGCAGAATAAAAATACATTATAATTGTTTTCATCATTTCTTGATTCAATAATAAATTTGTTGTATTATTAACCCACTTTCTATATAGGTGACAAATTTCTCCTATTTCATATTCGCAAAATGCAGCTTTACATTCGGTTATTGTTTTTTTCCAGAAAGATTTAAATTTATAAATTTTATCAATAAAAGGGCTACCTATATTTTTAAATGCATTAAGATTCGTATCATATTGATATGTTTTTGTTAAATATTGTTTCAGAGGGTCGATAAACAAAAAATTAGGAAAATTATTTTGAACCAAATATCTTTTCCATACAAAATAAATAATTTCCCAATCTACCGTTCCGGTTGAGCTATTAAAACAAGATGTTGAAAAATCATTTACAATATCAACCTCAGTTTTGTTTTGCAAGTATAATATATAATTTTTCACATCCGAATCAGTAAAATTATTTTTGATGAAATTTTCTGAACCATTGTATCTATCTGAATAATGTGTTGATACAGTTAGAATATCAAGTGTGTAATTTTTTATAAAAGTATTCCAACAATGATTAGATAAAACCGCTTTATTAAATTTTAAAATTCTACAATCAGTCAAATTATGTTTATAACATCTCCATTTAATTGACGAAGCAGAGAAACGATTGGTATAATCGTATATATTATCATTAAGAGCAGTTATAAATGATTTGCTATCTCCAGAAAAATAGTGAATAATATTTTTATTTTTTTTCAATATATTATCCCCAATAATGCTTAAAAAGTATTTGGCTTCTTCTTTAGAGTTTAATATTGTGGGATATAAGAAATTAATTACATTTTGAATTGTTTTTGATTCTGGAATTGACCTTAACATACTTTTATTTTGTATATTTTCTAAAATAGCGTTTTTAATAGAATGTTTAATATTGGGGTCACATCCTTTTGAATAAGTATAAACAGCGTGCCAAATTTCGTCTTCATTTATACGTGAATAATTTATCCCATTATACTTTACAAATGATTCAGTATTCCTAATATAAAAGTATTGATTATCTGGGTCATTTAAAAATCCTACTACATATTTTACTAGGTCTGATGATTGATTGTTTTGCCGATTTTTATCAAATCTTTCGAGACTGGATGGTATTTCTTGCAACATTCTTTCTAATTCTAATAATACTCCAGTATCTTCTGAATATTTGTTGTTTACAGTCGCCTTAATACCTTCAATCGCTTGTAAAAATTTTTGCATATAACTATTTGAATACTTATAAGTTTAAGTTGTTTATATAATTGTTGATAAACTCTATTTTCTCTAATTGTGGATAAGTTATCCTTTTTCTGCAATCTTTTATTAATGTAATTTTTAAAAAACTTTTTTGTTCTTCGCTTAATAATTCAAAAGCTTCTTTACTTTCTAAAGAAGGAAATTCTTCACTTATTTGTGTATATCCAAATCCGCGACCTTTTATATTGTGTGGGTATTTTCCTGTTAATAAAATCCAATATATACATCCCAGTGAATATATATCACTATTTGAATAGTAATGTCGCAAATATATCTCTGGAGCACAGTAATCTTTTGTTCCCACATTATACTTTATCCTTTTTAGTTTAGTTGTTGCCGGATGTGAAGAACCCCAATCAACAAGAGTTATTTTTTTACATTTTGGATTATACATAATATTTTCTAATTTTAAATCTAAATGCATATAACCTTTATTAAATATACAAATTAATGCTATACTAACTGACCCAATTATATGCTTTATCCATTCATAATCAATCTCATTACTGTGTGATGTGAAATATTCAAATAAATCTTTTCCTGGCATATGTTCCATAGTTAAATTGGTATATGTTTCCATAGTTTTAAACATTAAAAACTGTGGACAAAAAAGACCATTTAAATCAATCAATGTTTTTGCTTCTAATAATGTTCTATTTATATGGTGCAATTTCCCTCGTTTTTCTATTAATTTTTTATTTGCAATAACATTCGTAAAAACAAATACAGAACCAAAACCGCCGCTACACAAAAATACCTTTTCATCTTTATTTTTTACTAATTTATTATTTTTTTTTATTTCTATTTCTAATCTTTCTATTTCTGTTAATATTACTTCAGTAGCAGATTCATCTACTACTTGAGTATTTTGACAACAAAACATATTAATTTATTATAAGATTATTTATTTAATACACACTTTATAAGTATTTAAAGATTGTTAGAGAGAAATCTATATATGTCAGAATCAAATGATGGTTCCCCAGGTAAAGTTTTAGAAATAAAAACTGTTCAAATTGCTCCATTTAGAGTATTGATGACAGCATTAAAAGATATTCTATTGGAAACCAATATAAGTTTTCAACCGGATGGTATAAGAATTATAAATATGGATAAATCTCATACTATTTTGGCACATTTATTTTTGGATGCAACCAAATTTGAATATTATTATTGTAAATATCCCAGAATTATTGTTGGTGTAAATATGTTTCATCTTTTCAAACTTATTAATACAATTGATAATGATGATACATTGACTATCTATATTGATGAAAAAGAGTATAATGATGGCGTTGTTGATCAATTAGGGCTTAAATTTGAAAATGGTGATATCAAACAATGTAAGATTCAGAAGCTTAAACTAATTGAACCTGATGAGGAAGAGCTTGAATTACCTGAAGTCAAATTTTCAAGTGTTATTAATCTTCCTTCAACAGATTTTCAAAAAATTATTAGGGATTTTACCTATTTATCCGAGAGATTAGAAATTAAATCAGCAGGAGAAGAACTTATTTTTAAAGCAAATGGTCCTTTTGCTATGTGTGAATTGCGTAGAACAGAATGCGATGGTAATATGTCATTTATTCATAAAGATAGTAGTAATAAGGTAATTCAGGGAGTTTTTTCATTAAAAAATCTAGGATATTTTATTAAATGCACTAATTTATGCGGTCAAATTGAGATGTTTCTTGAAAATGACCTCCCTCTTGTCGTTAAGTATTCAGTTGCTTCATTGGGTGAAATTAAACTATGCCTTGCTCCTTTACCATCTCAATAAATAAATATATGTTAAATAATATTTATTTATTTTCGTTTTCTGCGTCGTCTTTGTTTTCTAGTTTTTCTTCTCTTACCAATTCTTCGAGATTTTCTACGTTTCTTTTTTTGTTTTCTTTTCCGCGTATATTTTCTTCTTCTTCCACCTGTTTTTTTTGATCCACTTCCACCACCATAATCGCCTTTACAAGCTAGTATTATTATTTTTTTTCTCATTGGAGGACCGTGGTTGCTAATTAGATTCATAGCATTTTCATTAGGAAGCTGACCAGTGCTAACTTTTTCTGCTAGGTCTACAAGTGTAAAATTTTCTTTCATATGCTGTCTGGCATTTGAAGCGTGTGCATTACCAACATTTTGCAATGTCATAAGTTCCCTGCCGGGCCTGTTGCTAAATTCCCAATTTCTATCCCCCGTCCACAACATTATATTATTTGAGCTACCAGGAAACATCGATTCTAATTTATATTTCATATGTGCGCGGGCACTATCTCCTTGTGTACTTTTCTCCCACAAAATGGGACCATAATGCCTTACACCCTCTGCTATTTTTTCAGGATGTTGAGCATTGATAGAGCTCACACAGAGTTCTCCATCCTGGACTACTTGTATTATATCTAAATGTTTATTAATAAGTTGTTTTTCACTTGCTGTAAGCTGATTCCCCAGGCGACCGTGAAATCTCATCACTTGCATCTTTGTTGGGTGTGTAGTTAATTTTGTAAATTGATTAGTTAAAATGTTAATTCCATTATTATTATTATTTAATTTCATTGCCATTGATGCCATATAAATTTTATTGAGAAAATAAAAATTTTATACATAGTTATTTTTATTTTCTAATAATTAGGCTTGTGTTTTTTAAATAAACAACCGTGTCCTGGTAACCCAATACCTTCATCTATTAGACGAGGATTTTGAAAGTCCATATCTTCCATCCATACTTTTATTATACAAAATGCTCTCTTAGGTGAAATGGTAACACCTGTTGTTTTATGCAAGAAAGAAGTATCACCAGAAATTGTTTCTCCCATAACACTAAAACTAAGTTTAGTCCATAATTCGCTTACGGATTTATTTGGTATTTTATATGAAAAGCACCCTCCGTTACGATTTCGGCTATCTTCCCAGGTAGGTGTAACACCATCCCTCATTAGAAACAACATACAATTGGTAGTCAACTTTTCAGGTATAGATTTATATAGTTCAACTGCTTCTTCACAAGAGCCAATTGTCATTATACGAATATAACTTTCCATTGTCCAGTCTGTATCATGTGGTAAATGAGCCCACAGAACCCACTTATCATATAAATTATGAGTTTCTTTAGAGGTGACTTCCATAGGAATTTGTTTTGTAGCCATTATATTTTATATACTTTTCAATTTTTTATATTGTTTTTGGTAATAAATTATTCTAACTGGTGAGTCTCATAACATTGTTTCCCTAAAAAGATATAGTCTTTATCACTGATTTTAAAAAGATTTACACTATTATCAATAATGTGTATTGTATAAGTATCATCTAATCTCTCTCCATAATATTTACTTAAATACCATTGTAACCACGGTTTTGTAAATAATTTATTATCAGCCAAATAAAACTTATCTAAATTTTCGTGAATACATATTTTTTTATTATTTTGCTCTAGTTCTACTTGAATGAATTGTTTCTCGATAGGCAAATAATCTATTTCTAATAATACTGTATCATTTTCTAAAATTTTAAAATATTTTTTTCCATTTATTTTTGTTGACACCATTTCTAAATCGGTTATATGATTTTTTTTAATATCTTCGCGTGTTTTTTCATTTACAAAACTTGTAACCAACGCTTCTTCAGGTTCCAACGTGTAATGAATGTATGTATCATTTGATTCTTCTTCATTATATTCTTCTCCCTCATTATCACTATTTTTCTCTCCCTCTGTAAAAAATTCGCTCGCCTGTATATATGTTCTCATACTATACCACGTTGCTTTTGCCATTAAACTTTGTGCTCCGGGTCGGTCTATCCAATAATATACTCCCAATGCACCTGCACTAAATATTGCTGTTGATGCTAAATAATATAAAGTGGAAAAAATCATCGTTTAAATATGTAATAGATTATAATTTTAAATACTTTTATACAATAATTTATATTACAATATTCATATAAATTATTTTTAATTATTTGTAATAATTTAAACTTGTAGCACCACTTCGTTTCATTTTCATATCATTCAATACATTTTGTGTTTGCTCCGAAGGAGTTTCTGCAGAATTATTATTACCCACAATAATCTCACCAATTGTATTTGCTGCACTATAACCTTCATTTAAAAATATATTTAATAAAGAAGCTAAGAGTTTATCAGTCTGGTCTTTTCCTAATGTGTTGTTCATCATTGGTAAAACTTCTACCATCCATATTTGCGAACATTGTTTGGCAGATAATGTTGTGCACTGCTGCAATGTTGTTAATATATATTGTGATAGTTTCTGATTTTTTGTTATAGAATAGGTTTGGTCAACTATTAATTTAATTTTTTTATTTATATCCATTTCTTTTTTTGTATCTTTTGCTGTTGCCGGTTGGACAATATCTTTACCATTCTTAGGTGAATCTACATACACTCCTTCAGGAACACTAGTAGAGACAGGTGGTATTAAGGTCGCTGTTTGTGTAGCAGTAGCAGCATCTTGTCTGGCATCGGGAATAACTTTTGGCTTCTCTTCATTGGGATCTAAAATCTTGAGTTTACCTGTTGTAGGGTCTAATCCAAACATCAACAATAACATACTTACTATTAAAGTCATAAGTATAAAAGGAATAAATACTATTAACCACGATATTATTCCTAAACCCAAACTACATAAGTAATTTAAAAGCATTGTAAAAATTAAGGCTACGAACATTTTTGTCATTGCTAGATTATAATATCCTTTGGTTGTATCTATAACAACCTGAGTCGTAGAAAATATAAGATATATTAATGCTGGGGGACAAATTTCTTGCAATACCATTATTATATTATATTACGATAAAAAAAGGTTTCCTTCTTCTAACCGACCAATTTCTTCCCCAATCTCACTGTCATCCATACATTGATAAACTATTCCATTATCTGGATCAGTTGCATAATATTTAATTCCATCTAACTCTATTTCTTCTACATCAAATTCTTCCTCTTCCTCTTCCTATTCCTCTTCCTCTTCTTCTTCCTCTTCTTCTTCCTCTTCTTCTTCCTCTTCCTCTTCTTCTGCTTTAGTTGTATTTATAGTTTTAACTATTTCGGTAGTTCCTGTCAAACTTTGTAATTGTTTTTTTTGTGGAGATTCTTCATCTTCTTCACTATCACTATCAATTGTTGCATATTTGCCTGCATTTTGTGCCATTAAAACTGTTTTTATTATATTCGATGACTTATAATCTTCCGCAGCTTCATCTTCGTCTTCATCTTGGTCTTCGTCTTCATCTTCGTCTTCGTCTTCATCTTCGTCTTCGTCTTCATCTTGGTCTTCGTCTTCATCTTGGTCTTCGTCTTCATCTTTATCTTCGTCATCATCTTCACCTTCGTCATCATCTTCACCATCGTCTTCATTTTCATCTTGTGTCGAGTATACAGGCTCAGCATCGGAATCTTCAAGCACACTAAATGAAGAAAAGTGGCCTGGTATTTCTGCAATCTTACTCTCAATATTAGATGTTTGTTGCTTCCAGTATTGGTATCCTGAAGAAATACTATTTACTTGTTTTTTTAATGCTTCCAATTCTTTTTCTTTTATATGTTCGACAATTTCTTCTTTAGTAACACTACTTGTGTCACTATCAATTTCACGAACTTCCAGACTAATATTTTTAATATTTTCTACGGCTATATTCGTAGATTCTGAAAATGATTCTTGTTGCATTTTTAAATTTTTATTTTCTTCCTCAAGTTTTTCTATTATAGTTAATAATTCTTTCTTCTCCTCTAGCAAACTTTTTACAATTGGTAAATTTAAAATCATATTTACATTTTCTTGCAAAGTTAATTGGTCTTTAGATACTCTAGCTAGAATACCTTCAAACTGGTTTTTGATATGTGTAGCAATATCATCTACTACAGCAGTTACGTCTATTTCTGGTGCGTATGACATTAATATTATAAATAGATCAGAAGCGTTTAAATGATTATTTTTAAATTTTTATTTAGTATATATGTCTGACAAAAATGTTATCAATATTGAAGAATCTGAAGATATTAAAAAAAGAGCACAAAAAGCAAAACGCCACGAAGAAATTATCAAACTTATAATGAGACAAACAAATTATTCTAAAGAAGAATGTGAAACTAAACTTTTAGAATGGAAAAATAATTACCTTCACGTTATTAAAGAATATATAAACCCTGATTTTTATAAAACCAAACCCAAAATATATAATTCCAGAAATCAAGGAGTTATGACAGAAATTAGAGGTTTTATGGATAATATAAATAAAGACTATTATAAAAAAAAAGAAGCTAGAGAACACTATAAAAAAATCTTAGAACAATACCATTTTAGAAAACAGGCTGAAAATATTAAGGTAAATGATATATCTAATAATTAATTCTATGTAATATATAATGTCGGGTATAGAACTAATTTTGGGCACATTATATGTAGCGGGAACAATAAGAGCCGCCATAACAAGTGTAAAGGAAGCAAAAAATTTTTCAAAATGGGTTAAGAAAAAACAATTAGAAAAGCGACAAAAACAAGAAGAATGGAATTTAATAGAGGTGTGCAATGATGAATTTATAATTGTAGATAATAATAATGGGTATAATTCCAATATTATTATTATTTCACAGAAACATTAAAATTATTGTTTACTATCTGAGATTTGTTAGTAGGCGGGTTTTTTCTTTTTAATCTATATGTTTTTTTAACAGTATCAACTGTTAATAAATTACTATAAATATTTGGAACTTCATTGTTTTCTTCATATAATTCCGGGACAATTTTTGTTAATGGTTTATCTACTACTAAAAGTAGTCTATCGTCGAATAATAATTTTCTATATTCATTAATGGTGAGGTTACCGTGATACTTATCAAATGTATAAAATGGATTGGGTGCTGGTTTTATACTTTTTTCATAGTCATAAATTTTACCATAAATGTTATTTAACATAGCATATCTTTCCCATCGTGTTGATTCATCTATTTGCTCTTTTTTTAAATATGCCGTTGCACATTCGGGACTACAAAAACAACCATATACTTCAGTAGTTTCTCCTCTTTTCTGTTTCGGGATATAAATTGGTGGATTATCAAAAGGACACGTGCACCAAAAACAAGCAGACCGTTTTGTCACAAGTTGATTTTGATGCAGTGATTTTTTTAATTGTGATAATTTATCCCATATATATTTTAAATCATCTGAATCACCGTCATTATGTGTATAAGTAGATTTAGTTGGTGTAGCGGTATTTAAATTTTTATATGGTAATTGAGTTACTTTATCAAATGTATATGAATCAAATATACTATCATTAATTTTAGTATTTTTCAAATCTTTTGTAGATGTTTTTAAATGAAGTATTATATTTGGCATTGCTATTTTTGCATTTTCTTTCTTAACTAATTCTTTTTTTTTTATTATCTTACCACCTTTTGGTTTCCTGCCTCTTTTTTTAGGTATTTTTTTTGGTTTAGGGTCTGATGTTGGTTTTTTTGGTTTTCTTCCTCTTTTTTTTGGTTTCTTTTCTTCCATTATATTTCAAAATAAGTATTTTAATTTAAATCCTTTTAATAAATACTTTTTTCTTTTTAAATTGTATGATTGGAGAAATTTTCTGTGGACTTTATTCTATTTATTGTTGCACCTTTTGCAGTGCTATTATATATGCCGAATGCAAAGAAATACGCGATGCTAGGCAAGCAAGGATAAATGAATACACAAGTCTCAATACGACTAACCCCCCTCCCATAAGAATGCTTGAAGAACGAGAATTTGCTCAAACTAAATTACCTACAATATATGAAGCAGGTGAAATAGTATAAAAGAGATTTATATTATTTATATAATGGAAAGAATTCATCAACAAATTCGAGATAATTTTGAAAAAGCTTTTTTTGATTTACTTAAACAAAAAGTAGCCGAAGACCCGCCTGATTATGATTGGCTTGTTAGATTATATACAGAAATAAGAAATAAATTATGCAATCTTGTTAAACGAGACTCGACGATGTGGAGAGATATGCAAGAAAAACTTGACCCTGATTTCTTTAAACAACTTATTACAAATAAGGTTTTCGATGGAAAAAGTATGTATGGTCTTATATGCTACACGTTCGGCTTATGTATGGAACTAGGTTCGCCAGCCAGAGATTGCGAAACAAAAGTTCTACGCGATGAAGTAATCTCTCTAGCCCAGACTTCTGAAGGAACATTTGCCAATATTGTTCCACTCTATATTAAGAATATTAATCAATGCATAGACTTTATTTATGAAGATATTCATAAAATATTAAATCCAAATAAACAAGTAAATACCACTACCTCTTCAGAAAATTGAAAATCTTTTTAAGGATGTTGGGTATATCACACAACCAAAAGCACATACACTTATCTAGATACAAAGTTAAATCTATAACTATAAAATGTTCACAACTCATAACACCACTCGCGAACAAGGTCTGGTAGCTGCCGCAGCTGTAGAACGGGCTATGAACCGTCACGTATGCTGTAAGAGCCAGTTCAAGTTTAAGTGCTTCTCCTGTGGTGAGATGATCAACCGCGGGGACAAGATTACAAAGTGCACAACCTCTAAGGATGATGGGATGGACCTGAGGTTCAGAGGCGCAGACAGCCGAAATGGTCTCACTATGGATGAAACAGCCTTTTATATGGCACAAACCGGAACCAGAACATGGGTCCATATCGGCTGCATCCCCTGTTATTGGGATTCGTTGCCAGAAGACAGCAACGAATATTCTCCCCCTGCCCTCCGTTCTGTCTGGACGGATTGGGGCACCAAGATGGCAGACGAGTTCGAGGAATGGCGCCAGCGCACCAATCACTATGATATGGAAGAGTTTTGTAAAAAGCACGGTTATCCTCAGGAGAAGTGGATGAAGGACCGTATTGAACGCGCTGTTACGCGATTTCAGGCAATCTGGCGAGGCTACATTTACAAAAAGGCGTATCCAATAGCTCTCCGTGCGGCGAGAGCCACAGAGGCAATTAACCTCAACGCACGTGCTACACTGTCTACACAAAGCAAGCCACCGCATAATCATTACGCACGAATCAAAGCCAATTCTGAGCGTGACGACGCCGAAGCTGAGGCGATGTTCTATTGTCACAACAAAAGCAGGGTAGGTTCCAATAGCACAATTCTCTTTAATCGTGGAGAGAAAACCGAGGCAATATACAGCTGTGAAATTGTGACCATTTCGGGAGAGTCTAACGGAGTGCAGGTTTATGTCAAATTTCACTACGACCAAGAACGAAGAAAGTATCACTGGAAAAGGTTCAAGCTGCTTGAGAGGGAATGCCACAGTTTTATGATTGAGAGGGGAATGCTACTGCTAGAATTTGAAGGCAAGATACCAACTAATCCTCACTTCTGGAATGGACACAACTAACTATAAAAAGTAAACATAACAATATGACGATGTAGCTGCAAACTACTCTGAATGTTATGTGAAAAATAAAAAATCAAAAAAAGAAAAAAATAAAAAACCAAAAAGATTTTTTATTTATATTATTAAAATATATAATGTTTTTTGGAAAACGCGGAAATATTGTAGATTCAACAATAGAGACGAAGAGAAAAAAAATAAAGACAATGATATCTGACGGAGCTATCGCTCACGAGTGGAAATTTCCCCTTTTTAAAGAATTTTTATCATATTTAGAAAAAAATAATATAACTTATTTTTTAACAGGTGGAACATTACTTGGTTGTATTAGACACGGTAAACGAATACCGTGGGATGATGATTTTGATATATTTATATATTCAAAAGAAATGGCAAAACTACTAGCAATAAATAAACAATACAATATAGTAAAAAATGAATGGAATTTTTATTACTTATACACTAAAAATAACAAACGCGTTTTTTTAGATATATTTAATGAAAATGATACGTTTTATAGTAAACCAATGTCCATAAAACCTCAAGGTTCAATATTGCGAAGGAAATTTAATAATATTAATTGCAATATTAGTAGTAATTATAATAAAGAATTAAAATATTGGTATGGCAATAACTATTTAACTACCTATGTTGTGGACAATCATTCAAATACATTAAATATTCAAGATGGAGTGGGTGGAATTATTCTATATAGAAATAAATTAGGAAAATTTATAATACAACAGCACAATAACTCCAAATTATCATATCAAAATAAAACTTCCAATAATTTAGCAACCAGATTTACATTCTCGATAAATTAAAAAATATAAAAAATTTTATAGAGAACTCCTAATCAACGGGAGTTTATTTTTTTATTTAATGGTTGAATCCTGCGGAAATAAGGGAGATTTTGTTAGTCGATTTAGGTGCTTCAGTTGGAATGAAGCCGTAATTTTTAAGGGTTTGGTCAGGAAGTGATAGGAGGTCAACTATGAATTTTGGTGTAGTATCAGCGAATGCTATGTTAGGTAGTTTAATACCCCGTGCTGATAGGGCCGCCTGGTATTCAGGAGTATGCTGATCTATTGTGCCTATATCTAATATGTATTGTTGAAATGTTCGCCGACCTTGTGCATTAAGTTTAGTATAGCGGTCTCGTATTCTATCTAGGTAGAATCCGTAGGCTCTACTGTGGCAGAATGCATAGGCTTTTTTACCTGAGGGCCAAGTAAAACCTGGCATATTGTAGCAGCAGGCTAATAGGTTAGATTCGTGTCGGGTTAGACCCAGGTATTCTTTTGGGTGATAGGAAGTCATTGCATTTTTAGTAATCTTTTTAGTATCAAATTTTTCTAAAGGTGAAATAAAGGCGGATAGGGATGGAGATAGGGCTATTTCGTGAGGAGTGCTCTCGCTCCAGAGTATGAGATAAGGTTTTTTACTGCAGTCAACTGTGACCATTCGTCTGCGTCCTCCGTAATGCTCCTGCATCCAGTTAGGGTCTGGTTTAGTCCAGTTTTTGCACCCATTTTTAACCCAGAGGTCGTAAATTGGTTTAAGGTCTGCACCGTTCATATCCCAGAATACGAATCGTCTTTGACCTGCTATTCCAGCTATGCAGGCTATGTCTCCTGGCAAGAGTTTGATGGTATCATCCTTAACTTCGAAGATATTTTTGCCTTCTATGTGTAAGGAATTATCGTCTAATTTAAAGCGATTGCAAATTCTAAGCCTATTAGGTGCGTATATAGTGGTGCCACCAGTTAAAGTGTCAAATACACTCATTAAGGTATTGCTGCTATGAAGGAGATGGTGAATAGGGGTGAAATATTGGTGAACCATTCCTGAGGCCGCGTCAGGTGCTTTTTGCTGCTTATATTTATCTACCATTAGCTTTTGTAGAAGAGGGGGTTCTTTGATGGTATTTTCTTTAAATATTGCATTGGAATTCTGATAGAATTTTGTAGTGTTTACAGCGTTGTTCCGCTGTAAAGTTGTAATGTCGTCTAGAGCTATTACTGCTACGCCGTGCGTATTGAGTAGTGTTTGGATTTCACTAGGGCTTTTAGCCTCAATGATTTTAAGGTCGATTTCGCTAGGTTTTGGGATTGGCATTTTCTTGTGTTTTTTAATATATTAAAATTTGTAAAAAGTTTTTCAATTTTCAAATTTTATAAAAGTTTTTCAATTTCTATAAAATTGAATTAAAAATATTCCATATATTTAAGTTATAAATAATGAGTGTTACTAAGGAAATACAATATGGTTACTATTCAGAAAAACAAAAAAATCGAAGGTGTAATGCAATGCGAAGTCAGCGAGGAAGATATCCAAAAAGCAGTATTTATTTGAATACCAATGGTGAAAAGATTGAAGTCACTGAAGTATCAAAAAAATCTCCAGAAGAATTTGATAAAAAATTTGATGATATGAAATATGTTGGTGTGGTCACCAAATGGGTTAGAAGTATATGTTGATAAATGATAAAATCACACCAACACAGTCGATTGGTAGTTTTCTTGCGTTATCTAAACCAACTAAATATTTTTTTCTAGCATATTTTAAATTAGGATTACTAATACTATACTCCTGACCTTCTTCTTCTCCTCCATATTGCACTATATTTAACATTATTTGTCTCTTATGCGAAAAAATGGGTCTGAATATATTACCATTTGTATCTAAATAATATCCAATACATAATTCATTATGAGTAATCCAATATGCTTCCCCGGATAAAATCTTTGGATGTGCAATCTGAAAGTTTATAGAATATGGGCAAGGAAAGCATTTGGGCACATTGACTTTTTGTTTTATCATTATAAAATTATTATTTCCCCAATTTTCAGACAGAATTAATTTGCGGTATTTAGTTGCATTCATTTTAAGGTATATATACTAATCTTATTAACAATCAATTTTATTTAAAAATTTAACATAAATTTTAATTATATTGCAAATGATTAATTCTTTTTTTCTTTATAAGATTTCAAATTTATATATACCCAAATTTGAAATATTGCTAATAATAAATATAAAATCGAGATTACTGTTTGAAATTCCATTTTTTATAGTTTAAGTAATTAATTTATAAAGTTTCAATTTACAAGTTTTTAATTTAACCACTAAATTACATCTTAATAAAGAATTTTTCTGTTTCTTGACCGTTTTCATCTAGTCCCTTTTCCCACTTAGCAATAACCGTAGGATTTATCTTATTGTCAAGTATATCTTGTGGGTCGTATACATTTTTATTATTATCAATATAGTAAATAATTCCATTGATATCTTGAGCCCATACAGTTACCTTTTTCTCTATAGGGGTAATATTTTCATCATCCATTTTTCCGTGAGGAGTCCCTTTAATATGAGTTCCGCAAAAGATTGACTCATCTTTTCGTCGCCGTGTGCATTGCTCTCCGTTAGCTCTTTTTGCACAACATCTACAATGTAAAGGAACAATATTTTTCACACGTTTTCTGCGTTGTAAATCTTCCTTTGTGATAGATATACCCTCGTAGGAATATATATATTTCATAATCTTAGATTGCATCTGTGGTGTAATATCTTTCCCTAATTCTTGAGTAATATGTGTTTTAACGTCATCTTTAAACTTATATAAGAAAGCGTTAAATCGTGTATTCAGTTTTTTTTCCATGATTTATATTTATAATATATGATATATATAAATCAATTTTTATATCTTTTATTCATATACGTATGAACCGATACTTAAAGGGAGAATTAATAAAAAAATAATTATTGCATTGCACCATAGTTGATATGGCATAAAATTTGCTTTATTTACTGTCGGAAATAAAAATCCAAATGTAGAAAAAATTAAATTAACTACAAAAAAAGCTAATATTGCTATGATAAATTTATTCATATATATATATATTTTACTCTATATTATATTTAAAATTTCTATCCCAGAATAAAGGTAGTTTTTGATTTTGATCAGAATAATATAATCCCAAAGGAATTAATTGCGAGGGTTTTCTCAATACATATGCTCTATATTCGGGATATATCGTATTTATATTTTTTAATTTAAATGGACTCATAGTCAAACTGTCATATATTTTTGGCCACTCCTTATTAAGTTTCGAGTTTTTTTGTTGATAGTTTTCATATTCTTTTAAATTTTTAATTGTTATATCTAATCCTTTTATTCTATTATAAAAAGGATCTGTATTTTGATACATAATATGCCATGACTGTCTTCCTAAAAATACAGCATAACGTATTATAGCACCAAATTTTTTAAATCTTCCATATTTATCAATATCATTTCTATGTTGTGTTTCTATTTTATTTACATCACTGGTTAACCAAATAGCAGTTTTAAAAGAATTTTGGAAATCCCATAAGCTGTTATGGGGTCCGAATGGCCATTTTAGCCCCCATTGGACACCCAAACCTAAGACCTCCGCGATTTTTTTCTTCGACACACCGTAAAATCCTACATCTGGGATGGACAATTTTTTTTTGTTATATTTTAAATATATTAGTATTGGATTTTCATAAAATATTGAAAAAACTGAATAATTAATTGGAAAATTAAGAAATTTTCTCTTATTGCATATCTCATCCATTAAACAAAATGATACTGTCCCTTTTGGTCCACTTCCAATATTATAATTACTAAATACAATGTTGTAAGATACATCTATAAAAAAGTACAAATCTTTACCTTTTTCAATATAACCGGCTATTTTATAATGTTCTATGGATAATTGATTACTTATATATTTTTTTACTGTTTCCAATGGCGCTGTTTTATTATAGTTTTTCGTAAATGGAAATATCATAAAATCTTCACCATTTGGGTTTGAATAACGATTCAGTAAGTACATAAGAAAAAATTTAGGTAGTTTAGGTTGACCGTTTCTATTTATCTTAGGATATTTTAAATGATATAATGATGATTCACTTTCTTCATTAGATTGGATATTAAAACAACATATGTGTATTTTTTTTTCTTTTTTTGATATACTTTTATAATCTTGACACAATATTGGTTTAATATTATAAAGTATTTTGGCATAATCAACATATTGTTCAGTCATTATAATATTATACTATTTTTATTTTTTATTTTTTCGCTTTATATTTTCTTTTATTTTTTCTTCGCGTGAATTTAAAATATGTTTAGTCAGATTGCCTATTTGTGCTGGGTCATCTTTAAACCACTCTGTAAGAGATTTTATCAAATGTTTTTTACTTAATGCCGATTTTACCTTATTTTGCGTATACATCAGCTTCCCATCGGAAATATCAAAACATTGAATATCATTAGATTTCATTACTTCAACTAAATTTGATGTGAATGCCTTTTTTTCCTTACGTTTTTCTTTTATTACTTTCTGCAATTTTTTTATATCGTTATCAATTGTAATCCAACCTCTTACATTTTCTATTAATTGTTCTTTATCCATTATATTACTTATTTATTTATTTTTAAATGTTTTCCACATCTTTTATTTTGAATAAATTGTGATTTTAATTTACATCCACATTTCTCTCCTTTTCTTTTGCCACTTTTAATTATTGCTTCACAAATAGGATATTTAACAACTTCCGTTTTTTTATTATCTTGATTCATATAGTATAAATGACTACCGCAAAATTTTTCGTAACACGCTTTTCCACATTGTTCACCTTTTCTTTTCCCACTTTTTAATATAGCTGAACAAATGTTTGCTTTTATGGTTAATGCGGGTGGCCAGTTTACATAACGTATTTTTGGAAAGCCTTTTCTATGAGGTAACAATCCTTTTTGAATTGTTCTACAATATGGACATTTAATTTCACTTTTTGCTAATCTTTGCGTTTCTAAATGGTTATATTTCTTTGTTACCTTTTGTGTTTTAATTTCTTTCATTATTGCTTCATAATTAAAAGAATGATTGCAAGTCATTTTAATACAACTATTTTCTAAATTATCACCTGTTATTAAACACTTTTCACGTTCATCATTATTCTCATCACACAGTGCTTCACATAATAATTTTGTAAATAAATTTTGAGTATTTTCTATTTTTATAACAGTATTTTCCATTTATGTTTGTGTTTATATCAAGAAAAGTCTTTATATAAATTATATAAACATGTCTAGAGTTTGGGCCACACCAACTTGGTATTTTTTTCATATGTTTGCAGAAAAAATACATCCAGAATTTTATCGACACAATGTTATTCCTTGTTTCAATATTATACAAAAAATATGCTATAATCTCCCCTGCCCTGATTGCAGATATCACGCAACAAGTTATATAAATACAATTACTCCTCGAGATGTTTCAACTAAAGAAGATTTAAAATTTGTATTATTTACATTTCATAATGATGTTAATAGACGTTTAGGAAAACCTATATTTACCTGGGACCAATTAAATATATATAAAAGAGCAAGAAAAATGCAAATTTATAATTTATTTGTAAATAAATTTAGTGGCGGGTATTCATCGCGTCGAGATTTTACTCAATGGCATAGAACAAAAGTAGTAAATCAGATAAGTAGTTTTATGAGACAATGGTGGAAGTATTTTTCTTAAATATTTTTAAAAATTAAACATATTTAAGTTTATAGTAGTGTGGGTTTAACTCTTACGAATAGTGCATTTGAATTTTGTTGTTCCAATGCGTTTACATACTTGTTTATCAGAAGCAGTTTCGGAAAAATATGTCCACTCTGGGTGTGTAGCATAAATTAACATATAATAAAGACCGCCAAATACTAACCCCATTATAGAGCCTAAAACTATATCTTGACTACCAACACACTTCAAACTTAATCTTACAAAAATATTACTAATGCATAAAACCACTAATGTAGTAAAAACACCTATATTCCAATTTCCAGATATCCACATATTAGCACATACATAAACTAATGTGAAAAATAAATACAATGTGTTGAACGCTGGTGCACTATAAGCATTTAATTCTAAAATACTTAATTCAAATATATTGCAGCCTGGATGTGCTTCGGCCGGCTTCCGAATTTTAAATAAAAGTCTTGATATTAGACCCAAAAATGACGCTAAAACACCTCCTGCTAAGAATATTAATCCTTTTAAATCTTGTCTAAAGAAAGATTCTAGAACTAAATAACTAGTTAACATAAACGGTGATAATAATGTTATGAATTTAATTATATTACTAGGTGATGGATGCATAGGCATTGTATATATATATGGTTTATATTTTTTTATGCAAAAACAAGTTTTAATACTTCCTTTATGTGTGATACAGAAACAAAGGTAATGTCATCTAAGAAACCATCTTTATCATACTTTTCTTTAAATTTATTATAATTATTCTCATTGTCTTTCGGAAAAATAAATGTTGTAACATTTGCTTTCATACCACCTAATATCTTTAATTCTAACCCACCAATCGCTGTTACATCTCCCTGCAATGTAATTTCTCCAGTAATAGCTACATTATTTTTTATTGGCTTGTTGTTCAAAACACTGTATATCGCGACTGTTATAGCTGTTCCTGCTGAAGGACCATCCTTTGGCACAGCTCCTTCTGGGCAATGGATATGGATGCCTTGGACTTTAGTTTTATCAAACTTTTTTACTAAACTTGCTTGCTTAGCAGAACTAGTTAAAGACCACGCTAATGTTTTTGCTATAGACATACTTTCTTTCATAACATCTCCTTGCATCCCAGTTAATTTCAAATCAAATAAATTGTTGCAAAGATATAATTGTACCTCGATGGGAATAACTCCACCCTTGCCGATAGCATTTGCCCATAATCCATTCATTATCCCCACTTTTGGTTCTTTATGAACCATTTTACTTATAATGGGATTTCGGTCTTTTAAATATTTTAAACGAATATCTTCTTTTGTAATTTTTATTGGCAATTCAATATTGGTATCTCTTTTCAAAAAATTCAAATTTATTTCACTTATTATTTCAAATAAAATTTCTTTTAACTTTCTTACACCAGCTTCATTTGTATATGTTTCAATAATATATATAATTACATCATCATTAATTTCTATTATATCTTCTACCCCCACCTTTTTGTATAATTCAGGTAAAATATATTCTTCTGTAATCGTTCTCTTATCTTCTAATGTTAAATGATTAAATTTAATACGATGTATTCTATCTAATAAAACTTTATCTATCAAATCAACATCATTGTATGAAAAAATAAATAGTGCTTTGCTTAGATCTAAATCAATTCCACTAAAATATTTATCCTGAAATGATTCGTTCTGTGTTGGGTCTACCAAATGTGTTAATATTCCTATAATTTCTTTACCATTTTCCGTTCTACTAATTTTATCTAATTCATCAATAAATATAATAGGATTCATACATTTATTTTCAATTAGAAGATCTACTATTCTGCCCCACGTCGAACCAACATAAGTATAATTATGACCTGATAAGGTGCTTCCATTACTAGACCCACCCAATGCTATAAATGAAAAAGGTCTATAACTCGAATCTTCATTCTTCAAACACTTGGCTAATCCCTTTCGAGCCAAAGATGTTTTACCAACACCAGGTGGTCCTTCAAATCCAAAACAATAACCACTTTGCTCTCCATTTATCCACTGACCTATAATTCTTTCTATTTGTCTTTTTGCCAATTTGTGTCCGTGCACAGCACTATCCAATATTTCATTCATATTTTCCATATAACTAGAAATTTTGTCTATATTTGTTGTTATTTCTGTTACATCTTCCTCAATACTTAAACTATTAATATTTTGTATATTAATTTTCGCACCCAATTCATTTAATATATTATCATTGCTATTATTTATTATAAATTTTTCTATGTTTTCTTTCATATATCCCGTGCGTTTCCCAGAATGTCTGAGTTTTTGATAATCTAGTGAATATTTTTTTATAAGACCATTAATATAACATACATTTGTTATCAAATTTTCACGTTTTCCAGAAGTATATGTTTTCAATAATGAATTAATATGTGTATTGTTTATTTGTGGCATTATTTCATTTTTCACCACATTTATATATTTTGATAATTCTATATTTGTATATTTTGATTTTTTTGGAACTAAATCCCCACACTCAATAGATGAAATAATATTTTCGAATTTCATTGATGATTGTTTCAATAAGGTTAAAATATTTTCTTGTCTATAAATTCCAAAAGGAATTTTTAATAATCCATCCAAATATTGTCTAGCTTTTGAACCAGAATCTTCGCTTTTTGCCTTTACTTCTTTCAGTTTAATCATCGCTTTCTCTTTGACCCTATCACTTGCTTTCATCAAACAAATTTGTTGTTCAATAGGTATTTTATTACTATCAAAATTAGAGAGATTTTTTGTATATTTTACTGTGGATTTCATTGCATCTTGAAAATATTTTTTAATTGACCACGGCAAACTATCAAATAATAAAGTTTGTTCAAATGTATCTACAGAACCACCATTTTCGTTGGATAATAAATCATATAGTAAATAAGCTAAATACTGGAATTCAGGGTCACTATATTTAATAAGTAGCTGTATAATTGTTGTTCTCTGTCCATACAATGAATTCGATAAAAATTCTTTTACTAATTGTGATATTGTCTTTTGTTTCATGAGTTTTGCCTGATTAATATACCCAACATATCTTTGTCTCAACTCTTCACAATTATATACCAATAATTCTTTTATTGTTCTTGATTCAATAAATCTAGAATAATCCTCCGTTTGAAATATTGGGTCTTCCTGTTTTTCTTTTAACATTGCTAATTTATTATTAATAAATGTATGATTGAAACACGGTATAACAATATCATCTATTATACCACATATAATTAGAGTTTTTTCCTTTTCCGGATTTTGTATGGACACCTTCACACCATATACCTTAGTTTGAAATTTTTGACTAGTTCTAGCCATATCAAAACAATCAAACGTTTTCGATACTTCTACAATCATAAAATCTTCTACAATACGATTTTTTTTTAATTTGCATTCTTTCTCTTTCTTATTTTTGTCAGTATTTTTTAACCAGCCCATTACTTTATAACTTATTGGATGAATATAGGTTTTTAATATTTCCCAAATATCACGATTTCCATCATTTATTATTGATGATAAATATGTTTCTCCAAAACATACTGATATAAGATGTTCCAAACTTTCTGTTCCATACGAACGAAATATACTTGATAGTTCATTATTGATTTTTTGTAATCTATTTACTATATCATCATAGTTAATGTCATTTTTTGATATGAGTGTATAATTTAGTTTTTGTATTTCGGTATAAAGCGTTTCTAAACTTTTTATACACAAACTCATTTCTCCTGCTGAAATCACATCAAGTAGTTTATATTTTTGCACTGATAACATAGTTTTTTGTATCATAGAAATATATTTATCAATCTTGTTTTTAGAAAATAAATATGGATCGATTTTGTTTAATTTTTTTTTAGATTGTGTCGAAATCTTTTTGTTTTGCATCGTTTTGTCTAAATATTACTGCGATTTTAATATTTTTAAAAAACACACACAGTTTTTATTATGATTTTTTGAAATTAGTATAATAGCCATCAAAAAATATCGCACATTTTATAGGATAAAAAAAAATTGAGCTAACTGAAAAATTTACTGCTCCTATATTTTTATAACCATTTAGTGTTTGCATATTTTGTATACCTCCGCCCGCTATTATAGTTGTATTTGGATATTTTTCTATGACTTTTATCATCTTACTAACATATGGTATTAATGTTGGTCCACTTAAACCACCTCTTGTAACTGGTAATGTATTGCAACAATGAAACTGGCGAAATCCCATAGAATAATAGTTTTTTATTGTTTTGTTTTTTGTCAATGGTGACAATTTTACTATACACCATTCACGATGCTGATTTAAAAAATTACCAATACCTTTATCATTTAAATGTTTATTGATATTTGGACAACTTACATTTAATTCAATATTTGTATTTTCTGGTAACATTTTTAATATTGGTTTTATTTCAGATTCCTTCATAATAGCTATACTTAATATATCAGTCTTATGATTGTAATTATCTATGCCATATTGTAATCCTTTATTTCGTAATCCAATTTTGTTGACCCAACCATTTTTATCAAATGAAAATCGGAGTGTTTTTAATATCTGTAAAAATAAACCATCTCTTGGTTCCAATGTATAACTTCCTTTTATTGATTTAGTTTGTGGAAGATGTATATAGTTTCCAAACGGTGGAGAGATAAAAAGCATTTTATAGATATATATTATACATTTTAAACGATTTGACAAAGTAATATTTATAGAATGATATTAAACATAAAAACTGAATTTATAGTAAATGGGTATACCTAGTTATTTTTCATACATTGCAAAAAATCATACAGATATTATTCAAAAGTTGTGTAAATTCGAGAAGAATATAGACAACCTTTATCTAGATAGTAATTCAATTATTTATGATTGCTTACGTGCCATATCTGATGAATATAAGAAGTGCAAAAATGATATTGAATTTGAAACCATGCTTAATATAGCTGTATGTAAAAAGATTGATGAATACATTTTACATTTACAACCTAAAAAAAAAGTATTTATTGCATTTGATGGTGTTGCTCCTGTAGCGAAATTAGAGCAGCAGCGAAACAGAAGATATAAATCCAACCTTTTATCACAAATTAGAAATAGTATAGAAGAAGATGAAACTGTAATGTGGAATAAAACAGCTATTACACCTGGAACTAGATTTATGGTAAATCTAAATTTATTTATCCAAAAATATTACAATAAACAAGAAAAACAATTTGGAATAGAAGAGTTTATTATATCAGGCTCAGATGAATGTGGGGAAGGTGAACATAAACTATTTCAGTATATTCGTGATAATTCTTCTTATCATCACGGGACAGTAACAGTTATATATGGACTTGATGCCGATTTAATTATGTTATGTATTAATCATTTGCCTATTTCAAAACAAATTTATCTTTATAGAGAAACACCCGAATTTGCAAAATCATTAAATAGAAATTTAGAACCAAATGAGTCGTATCTAATGCATATACCGTCTTTAGCAAATAGAATTGTTTTGGATATGAATGGGCAACGCAAACCAAATACTAAACAACAGCGAAATAGACTTTATGATTATATTTTTCTATGTTTTTTTCTGGGAAATGATTTTCTTCCACATTTTCCTTCAGTAAATATACGAAATGGTGGTATTCATACAATGATGTCAGCTTATAAAAATACTATAGGCAAAACAAATGATAATTTGACCGATGGCAAAAAAATTTATTGGAAAAATGTTAAAAAACTTGTTGCATCTCTTGCTGATCAAGAATACAGTAATCTGATGTCGGAATATAAAATTCGTGAGCGAGGAGAGAAACGATTTATTAGAGCAAAAACACTTGATGAAAAAATGAATAAACTTCTCACTATTCCACAGAAACACAGAGAAATTGAAAAATATATCGACCCACGCTCTAATTATTGGGAAACACGTTATTATAAAGCATTATTTGATATTGATATTACAGATGAATGGAGAAAAAAAATATGTGTGAATTATTTGGAAGGTCTGGAATGGACTATTTCGTATTATACAGATAAATGCAAAGATTGGAGATGGTCATATCATTATAATTATCCACCACTATTCAGTGATCTATTGACATATATTCCTCACTGGGAAACCATAATGATTGAAGAGAATAATCATACTGCTGTAACACCAAATGTTCAGTTAAGTTATGTATTGCCAAAATCTAGTTTATCACTATTACCTGATAATATTAGAAAAGGTCTATTAGAACATTTTCCGCAACTTTATGATGATGATTGTAAAATATTCTGGGCCTTTTGCAAATATTTATGGGAAGGGCACGTTGATTTTCCACATATTAATCTAGAAACGCTAGAAAAATTTGTCTCATCTTGTTAATATTAAAGAATTATCTGTATTTAAAAACTTGCAACCAAATTAAACTATAATGACAACACAAGAGACCCGTGTAGTTTACATAACAGACAAATCGGAGTTTTTAGAGTTTCTAAAAAATAATCCTTATGTTATCGTTAAAGCAACAGCTACCTGGTGTAAACCTTGTAAAATGATAAAGCCTTTTGTCGATAAATGGATTGAAATTCTACCACAAGCAATAAAAGTTGTTGTAGTGGATGGTGACCAAGGCGCATCTATAATGCGTGCTTTGCGTTGGAGTGCTTTTCCAACAATGGGAAACTTTATTCACGGACAACCTATGGATGTTGTTCAAGGCGCTAACAAAGAACAGATTGGTAAACTTTTTCAAAAAACTGTTAATAGAATGAATTCGGCTTAATTTGTTTTTATCGCATATATAAAATCGATAAAAACTATATGGATGACCACGATCTTAATTTAGATAATTATGATTTAGCTGATATTTTAAATCTTTTTGATTGTAACTATAGTTTTACAATAGATGATCTTAAGAGAGCCAAACTCAAATATTTAAAAACGCATCCAGATAAATCAAACCTACCAAACAATTATTTCTTATTTTATAAAAAAGCTTATAAAACTTTAGAAGATGTGTTTCGTTTTAGGCAAAAAAAATTTCAGTGCGCACACAACGTTGCATATAATCCAGAAGTTGGTGATAATAATATTCAATTACTTAAATCTCTCCACGGTATGAAAATAAATGAGTTTAATGATTGGTTTAACAAAGCTTTTAACAAGGTGAAAATACATGACGAGAACAGTGATACGGGTTATGGAAATTGGTTACAAAGTGAAGATGCCGTTAGTGAAGATAAACCAGTTAGCTTAGCGCAATTTGGTGATGCATTTGAAAAGAAAAAACAAGAATGTAAAGCTCTTGTTATTAAAAGAGATATTACAGAATTAAATCAAAACTATGGTTCAGATTTAATAAGAGATAAATGTGAAAATTATTCCTCGGATATATTTAGTAAATTACGTTACGAAGATGTAAAAAAAGCACATACCGAAACAGTAGTCCCTGTTACACATCAGGATTTTTTAGATAGACCACAATTTGATAGTGTAGATAGTTATAGAAAACATAGAGATACACAAGATGTTGGTGCTCAGAGTTTGAATCAAGCAAAAGACTTTTTAGCAAAAAGAGAATCTAATAATAATGAATTTAACTCGAATCGTGCATTTAAGTTACTTAAACAAGATGAAGAAATTGGACGTGTCAATGAAAAATGGTGGTCGAATTTAAAACAATTAGAGAATAGATAAATCTTTACCTATATTATATAATGTTGAAATACATAATATATTTTATAGTTTTAACCAGTATTGGAATGTTGTATGATAAATATAAAAAGAAATATCTTCCTAGCGACACTGACAAAAATGATAAATTAATTAAAGATTTCTTACTTAATGATTCATTACTTTCCAATAATAAACCTATTATGTGGATTCATACTAGTTATAGTATTAATTCTAGACAATGGCCTTCGTTCTATAGTAGAAACACCAAACATTTGAATGAACCTTATATTCAAGCGTGTGTAGAAAGTTTAGTGAAACATTGTGGAAATTCATTTAATATTTGCTTGATAGATAATAACTCCTTTTCAAAACTTCTTCCACAGTGGAGCATTGATATTAATCGTTTAGCTAATCCCTTAAAGGCTCATATGGAGAGATTGGGTCTAGCTAGATTACTAACTAATTATGGTGGATTTCTTGTTCCTAATTCTGTTATTGCATTAAAAGATTTAAGCGGTATTTTTAATGATGCTTTATCAAAAACAGATGCATTTGTTGTAGAAGGAATTAATCGCACCAAAACAAATGATATATCTCTTTTTATTCCTAATTCTAAAATTATGGGTTGTGTTAAAAATAGTAAAAATATGCAAAATTATCTTAAATATTTAGAAACACAAGTATCTACTGATTTTACAGAAGCAATGGACTTCGAAGGAACCACCAATAAATGGTTGTATAAAGAAACTAAAGAAGGTAGGATTACTTTACTAAATGGCAAGCTATTTGGTATACGTAATAAAGAAGAATGTCCTGTTTATGTTGAACAGCTTTTACAAAATTCATTTGTTAAATTTTATTCAGAAATGGTTGGTTTATATTTACCTAATGATGAAATTTTATTAAGAACTAAATATGGCTGGTTTTCTAGAATGAGTAAGAAACAAGTCATGGAAAGTAAGACCATAGCCGGAAAATATATGTTAATAAGTCACGGCTCAAAATAAATAAAATATATTATTTCATATTTAGATTTACTATATTTTATATTTGATGTGTAAGCTATTAGATGATTTTTACATATTTGCCTTAATACGGTAATTAAATTTTTATAGTTATCACCTCTATCCAAGTAAAAATGTTTGGATTTATGATAATACTCTTTTAAATCTTCAAATAATTTTACGATTGCACCTTCTATTTTAGCTTTTTTATAAGATACTTTAGACACTCTATAATATTTATCCGTTTTATCACAATACTTATCTAAAAAAGAAAAAATTTTATCTTTCGGATATTTTTTTTTGAATAATTGACTTGTCATTATATTACTAATGCATATTATTTTAAATGCTTTCCACGGTATTGATTAAATCATATGTGAATAATGTAAGTTCGATTTCACTTTCATGAACCGTGTTAAAAATTGTTATATATTTGCAAATAAGTTTTATAATTTTATATTTTAACATTTCATCCAACATATCTGTCATTTTTATAAATGTAAAATAACAATCCAATATATCCATCACAGAATAGCCTTTATCAAATATTATATATATTTGTTTTAATGCAGATGAATAATCTTTATTCACATACCATTTGGTTGTAAAACTCTCAAATTCATAAAAACTAATATTAGTACATATAGATTTCGCTTCTTTAATGGTTATCTCTTCATTTATAAGATTAAATTTTTCCATATAATTAATTAATACTCTTATCGAATTATTACAAATTGTTAATATAAAGTCCCTGGCTTCTTTAGATATATTAAGATTTTCCTTTTTTTCTATTTTATCATAAATTTTCTTTAAATATTGTTTACTTATCGGCTTTATTTTAACTAATATGCAACGCGATTGTATACTATCTATTACCTTTTGTGTATTTGAACAAGATGATATAAAATTCACATTGTGACTAAATTTATCAATAACATTTCTAAAAACTTGTTGACTCTGACTATTTATAAGGTCAATATCATCCATCACAATAAACTTTTTTTTCCCGGAAATTGTTGACGACGTTTGACAAAATGTTCGCAATTCTGTCCTATGGTATTGTATACCTTGCTCTTGCAAGTTATTGATATACAATACATTGTGTGAAGGGATTTTATCTGTTTCATAATATTCCCGTATCGTAGCATTAATAATTGTTGTTTTCCCACAACCATTATTTCCTATAAACAACACATTCAAATTATCCATACTTATCAAACTTCGCAATAGTTGAATAAATTCTTTTCCGATTGCCAAATCACGATATTTTTTTGGTTGGTATCTTTTTAAAAAAGGTTCATTCATATTCATATTTTTATTCGTAATAAAGTATTTAAGCTTTTGTTTATTATAATACATATATGGAAGATTATTACAAATGTTTGGGAGTCAGTGAAAATGCATCTCAGGATGCAATCAAAAAAGCCTTTAGAAAACTATCGTTAAAACATCACCCGGACCGAGGTGGTGATGGAACACACTTTAAAAAAATTAACGAAGCTTATCAAACTCTAGGAGAACCAGAAAAACGACAAATGTATAATATGCAACGCAATAGCCCTTTCGGTGGCATGTTTGGTGGAGGTGGAGGTGGTGATATGGGTAATGTCCCAGATATGCCTGATTTTTTGAAAGCAATGTTGTTTGGAGGTATGGGTGGTCCTCCAGGAATTCATAGGCAGAATAGTTTTTCTGGTATGGGTGGTCCTGGAATGCCTCACGTTCAAATTTTTAGAAATGGTATGCCAATGAATATGAATAATATGAGAAAGCCTACACCTATTATGAAAACAATAGAAATTACAATGAAACAAGCTTATACAGGAATGAAATTTCCTTTAGAAATAGAGAGATGGGTTAATGAAGAGGGCAGTAAACGTGTCGAAAAAGAACGGTTGTATGTAGATATTCCTGCTGGAATTGACAACAACGAAATTATTATTATGCGGAATAAAGGTAATATATTATCACAAGATTGTCAAGGAGATATCAAACTTTTTATAAAAATTACAAATGATTGTAAGCATATGGTAAGACACGGAATGGATTTGGTTTTTGAGAAAAATATTACTTTAAAGGAAGCCTTGTGTGGATTTGCTTTTGATATTGAACATCTTAATGACAAAACATATACTATTAATAATAATACAGGGAAAATTATTACACCACAATTCCAGAAAATGATACCACAAATGGGTATGAAAAGAGGCGAACAAGCAGGAAATTTAATTATAAATTTTAAAATCAAATTCCCAGAGGATTTAACGGATAATCAGCGTATTCAGCTTAGTGAAATTCTTTAAGTATTGTTTAATACTTGTTGTGCGGCGAAATCGGCGAGTGGATTTCCAGCAGCATCTTCAAGCACCGTGGTTGTTGCGGTAAATGCCACGGTGGGGGTATCACTAGACACCACAAGGGCACTAAGTCCAAGTTTTACTTGTCCGAGGCTCAAGTAGAAGAAGTTAACGGTTGGGTTGGAGGCAACTCCCGCGATAGCAAAGTCGGCAAAGTTAACATTGAGGGCACTACCAATATTTTGTGATAATGTAATAACAATTTCGTTATTGCTAAATGTCCCAACTTCGGCGGAAACAAATGAAACATTAAATAGAACCGATGTTGATAGAAAACTGTCTAGGAAATTTCCTTGTGCATCTTTAATCGGGGCGGTCACATCATTGGTATAACTCACGAATGGAGCATCAGTGACGACCACATCTCCAGAAAGTTTCAATTTTACTTGACCAGAGGGAGTGATGGTTTGTGTTAATATTCCTGGGGCTGAGGCAATACCGGTAAATGAAAAAGTTCCCCCTGCGGCGGCCAGTGCTGCTGGTGTGGTGATTGAATTTGACAATGTAATATAAATTTCATTGTAACTACCATTATAACCAACTTGGGCTAACGTAACAACGAGGGGGGCGTAAAAGATAACACTAGAACCAGAGATTGCGACTGCCGATCCTGTTAATTCATTTAAATCACTATCTTTAACAGTTGTTCCAGGACTAAGTTTAAAGGGTGGATACTGGCCAAACGTTGGGAATGATGGAAGAGTAGATACGATAGATTTTATAGAACCGTCTTGTGAAGATTCATTGCCGGACAGCGTGTGTGAGAAGGTAAGAGTAGATCCCGGCGTAAGAGTAGATCCCGGCATAACTGGAAGGTCTATTTCAGAATCTATTACACTATTGTTTATTTTAAAAGGTAATTTGACATCCGAAGGCGCCAAAGCCCCCGCCGACGCCACAGTTACAGGCTTATTAAGTTCTACAGTAAATGTTAATTTGTCGCCGGCTATAGCGATAGCAGGGTTAGAATTGTTTGATACTACTGTAATTCCACTAATCTGAAATTCTCCGAATATGGCAACTTGTTCGGCGGTGAATGTTCCAACTAGATTTCCTGCTACATCGGTTAAAGCTGATGTTCCCGCTGTGGCCTGGTTGTAATCAAGTACAATATTCTCCGCAGTGTTTGGGTCTGCAACAACACCAGCAGAAAGCGTAAGTTCTACTTTACCATTAACTACAGTTGCTGCATTAAGTGTAACACCGCCAGGGAGATTTGCAAGTGTAAATGCACTCATAGGTAAAGTTGGATTGGCTTTAATGGGCTCACTAAATGTAACAATAATCTTGTTTTTAGCCGTTGAAAATACCTCAGCACTTACTAATGTTGGTACGGCTAAATCTATTGTAAAGTTGGGCACTCCAATTTTGGTTTCGACATTGTTAATATTCCAACCACCACTTGGGCTTATTTTGCCTCCTGTTAATGTTAATTCAATATCTGATACCACAACTCCGTCTGTTAGAACACCCTGGAGAAACGGATTAAATGCTCGCTCTTGATAATTATATAAATCATCATTAGTTACGGTCGAATTTATAGAAATCAACGTTTGTATGGGAGAGGTACCAATCTTGCCTGTCAACAAAATCTTAGCACCTTGAATATTTGTTTTGTATTTTAGTTTAATATTTACAGTGTCCGAACCTTGATAGTCAAATTGGTTTACATATCCTGTTGCAAAAGCTTTTGGTTTACGTGGCACAAAAGTCTTTCTTCTACAAATGCTTCTTGAACCAGCATTTCCTAGTTTACATACTCCTAAACCATTAGAAAACATAACGTTAACAGGTTTGGATGTAGCAAGGCGTGCTCTTGCTCGTGATCTAGCATTAGATTTCATGAACGGCATTATATATTTACTAAAGATTAAATATATAAAAATTCTATGAAATTCTCTTTGTTGCAATATCAGCGCTGACGAGATAAATGGAATTCTCGGTGATGATAATATATTCTGTATCAACCTTATAAATTTTGCTAATAGGACTTGTGTATTCATCCTCACTTTTAACAAGAAGTTTTTCTCCATTCTCTCTAACTCCAATGAGAACTTCTTTATCTACCGATGATGTCCAATAATCATACATAATAGGTTTATCTTCAACAATAGATAGTTTAGCTGTGTGTTGAAGAGTGAGATTTGTGGGTAATCTATAATTTGTCTCGCTTTGAGAAGTTTCTGATTGTTCACTCATATAATGATTATCGCGTTTAAATCTTTAAATACTTATTTACTTAAAAATAATATATCTATTTTAAATAATGAATAGTGATTTACAGAATATTTATAATGTTGAAAATTATAAAAAATCTTTTAGTGCAGAACAATACAAGCATTCTACAAAATTATTTATTGAATTAATAAATGAATTTCTAATGCATATTTGTGACAAAATTTTAATGCAAAACCAAACTACATATTTTTTTGTGTTACAAAGAGGAATTGAAACTATAACCCATATATTTAGAAATCTTCTTTTGTATACTAAAAATATTGAACTAACTATTTTTCATTGCAAAAGAGCTTATATTTATTATGTTGAATTTATTGGGCAAATAGGTGACGACAAAAATACTTATCTGCAATTAAACTCTAAAGATGCAACTTTGTTTGTTTATAAAAAAACATTATTTGAAATAAATAATGAATATAGAAAAAAATTTACTATTGATAATAATGATAAAACTATTCTAGATACTACAAATCGACTAAATAATATATATACACAAATTTTGTTGCATATTTTATCCGTTGATAAAGTATCTATTAATAATAAAGATACTGTGGTGTCTTTTGCTACAAGAAGTTCTAGTAAAATTGTGGAGAAACTCTTAAATTATGATGTTTCTCTCGAGCATTTATTAGAAAAAATAGATATTTATACTTATTTTATTGAAATAATGCAACATAAAGGTTTAAATAGCATTAAGTATGGAAATATTATGGAATGTTTTGTAAAAAAATTAAAAAAACAAGAGATTACTAAAAAACATATAGATGAAAAAATTTATAGTAATAATTTTGACAATATTATTAAAAATTTGTCACCATATAAATGTATTTTTTGGTTATATAGTTAATATAATAGTTTTCTTGTGTAACTTTGTTTTAGATTTTTTCTTTTTTCGTGGCATATTTGATATGGTTTGTATTTCAGAATATTCTCCCGATAACATTTCTTTTAAGAAATTATAAATTATATGTAGAATGTCTTCCTCACAATGTCCTACAATTAATACGCTTCCTGTTCTAAATACCATAAATGATATTTCTAAACATTTACTGTTTGTTTTACCATTTTTTTTTCCACATTGAACGGAACAGTTGCATACACCCCTATTTTCTTGTTCTGCATTATAATAATATTTGCATTGAATACCTGGATAAGAGCAAGGGTCATATGTCACATTAAGATTATATTTATATTTTAAGATGTTGTAAAACTTATCTCTATCTATTTCAAATCCGCAATCAAAATTAGAATTAATTAACACTGTTTGTATATCTGTTTTATTATATGAAATATTTTCAGAGAAATATGGATTTAGTAATTCTATTAATTTTTCTAACACCAATATTAATAAATCATCTTTCTGTATTCCAGGAATTTCTAATTTTCCTGTATTAAATACTTTAACGTGTATTTCTTTAAACATTCCGTGATATTTTAGTCTTAATATAACCACAAAACAATTATAAAATGCACCTCTCTTTTTTTTTCTATATGTTGTTAAATCTTTTTTACTAATACCCACATTGATTTTCCTAACATCCTTGTATTTAATTTTTCTGGCATTAGGATTATTTATCTGAGATATAATATCTACACTACAATTTTCCAAATCTAGTAATTTGTCTTCTAATTCTTCTACTTGTTTAGGTGTGTCGCAGTTTATTTTTATTTGTTTTTTTATAACACCCTCTTCTGCCATATAATATTTGATTACTGGCACTTGCCAGAAAACTTCCTGAAGAGGTATTTTACTATTTAAATATGCGATCTTTGTTTTTGTTGAAATATATATGTCACTACATTTAGGAATTTCGGTGTTTTTATGATCAATTATTACATTATTCTCGGGTATAAATCCTTCTTCATCTTCACAAAATTTTGCCCATTCTTCATCTACAGATGGTTGCATTCTTTATATTCATTTTAAGATTATATTTAAATCAATTTTAATAAATTTCTTTTCTATAGTTAAATAAATGGATTCATACCGAATCGCTCCTTCCATTAATGTAGTTCGCAAAAAACACACACACAAATCAAAAATTTTAGACGATATTCAATCAGAATATTGTCTCAAAAGAAATAATTTTGACCCTGCCGTACCTTCCCCTAATCTATTTATTAATAAATTAGAATTGAGGATGAAAGCTTATTACAACTCATTTTGCAAATCAACAAATTCCACTACAAAATAATTGAGCAAAAATATCTCATTTGTTTCAATATTATGCGTGATATTTTTTGTTAATATTAAAAAATTTTTTGTAATTTTATCTGTTTTGTTTCTTATTATAAATAATAAAAATTTTTTCAAAAATGTCACAATATTTATATTAAATAAAACACAACTATCTTGAATGAAAATTTGAACATCTTCACTATTATTCTTGAATTTATTTAATAATTTTTCCCAAAAAACTGCTGATATTATTTTTAAACTATCCCCATCTATTTGAGTATGATTAGATTGTAAAAAATTAATCATACTTCTAATATCTGATTTAAATATTGCTTGTATATTTTGTAATTGATTATCTTTTATAGAGAGATTTTCCTTTTCTGTTATATTTTTTAAAAATAAAAATATATCATTTTTTGGTAGTTGACAAAAGCGTAATCTTATAAATTCATTTTGTAAAGCCGAATCTATTCTACTTATATAATTGCATATCAAGCAAAATCTTATTTGTGTATTATATTTTTGTATTAGATAATGTAAAGCTTGTTGCGCATTCTTTGTCATATAATCTACTTCATCCAATATTATAAATTTCATTCCATTTCCAAAAAGTGTTTTTGTATTTACAAAATGATATATTTGATTTCTTATTATATCTATTCCCCTGTCATCAGATGCATTCAAATGAATAATTAATCCTTTCTTTTTTTGATTAAATGTTTCCTGATACTTGTCTATCAAGTTAATAATTGTTGTTGTTTTCCCTGTTCCAGGCGGTCCATAAAAGAGTAAATTCGGAAAGTAATTAAATTTTATAATATTTTCTAGAATCTTTTTATTAATAGGTGTTAAGACAATATCTTCAAATTTATTTGGTCTATACTTTTCAACCCACGGGCTAGTTTCCATAATATTAGTATTTAGAATCTTATATTTAATATATATTTATCTAAACAGATAAATTGATTATATCTAAGAGATGGAAATTAATAGTAATCTAAGAATGGGGTCATTAAGTATAGCCGTTGGTTCAATGTTCTCTGGTAAAACAACCTGGTTGATTGAAAAATATCATATTCATACAAATAGGGGTAAAAAATGTTATCCTATAAACTATATTGAAGATACCAGATATTCCGAAACAGAAATGGTGACTCACGATGGTAAGAATATTCCTTGCTATCAATGCAAAAAAATTGTTCCTATTCTTCGAAATGATGTCCTAAGCTCATATGATGTATTTCTTATTAATGAAGGTCAGTTTTTCGAAGATCTTATTACTGCTGTGAAAATACTTATAGGCAAAAATAAAAAAGTATATGTTTCTGGATTAGATGGAGATTTTCAGCAAAATAAGTTTGGTCATATTCTCGAACTCATTCCTATTTGTGATAAAGTAAAAAAACTTAGGGCTATATGTCATTATTGTAAAGATTATGGAATTTTTACAAAAAGACTATCAGATGAAACAGCACAGAAAGTAATCGGTGTCGATAACTATATTTCTGTTTGCAGAAAATGTTTAAAATGTAAACCTATTCTACTTGAATAAATTTAGATATGGAAAATATTCAAGAGAGTATAATGGTGCTTCAAATAATGTTTGTGTTAAAGATGTCATAAGAGCAGGGCGATTTCCTTCAATAGCGTGACCTATAAATTGCAGTGTCCACGCCAGAAAAAATATATAAAAACTATTCATATACCAGTTTTTATCTAACGCCATCCATACTACTGAAAACGTATAGATATTTGCAAAATATCCTGTCATTATTAATGCTACATTAAAACCGAAATATTTCCAATATAACATTATGTAAATGGCTATTAAATGTTTGGCCTTAAATTTAAAATTAAGTTCAGTCTTAAAAGGTTTTATCATTGTTGTTTTTATTTCGATAGGTTTAAAAGCAAAAACAAAAATCATAAAAGTTGTTAATACAATCAAAGGAATACATACTGCGTGAATTGCTTTATTTATTGGGTTTGTGTGAAAACTTCTATAAAAATCTAGGGAATCCATTTATAATAAAATTTATAAATGGGTTTAAGTCACTTTAATTATGCTTTTCAAGACATTTTTTGCCTACATTTAAGGTATTTTTTGAACAATCCAATTCTTCCATTATTATTGGCTTTTCCTCAATCTCCTTGAGTTTTTTTATAATAAAATATCGTTTATATTTTTTCTTTCCGCCTTTTGTATACCCGTCACTTTTTCTTATAGGGTCCATTTTATAACTACACGCCTTTAATACTTGTCTTACCAAATTAAGTAAAGGCCACTTTTGTTGTGATTCGGCAGTTTCTTGCAAACAAGTCAGTTTTGATGAACAGAAAATCTTTTTTAACTCTTTTATTTCAGGCTTGATTTTTTCATAAATTTCTTTATCTAAAAGCTTATCGCGAAAAATTAACATTCCTTCTAAATGTTGAAAGTCATTGAATGGCAAACTACATTTATTTAAAAAAGTTATCACTTCATTATCTAAGTCACTCATTTAAATAAAAAAATATGTAAAAATTAGTAATTTACCGCAATTAATTATTTTTTTTATAAAATTGAAGTAAAATATTAATAGGTAATTAGACTATAAAAACTACATTATAAATACACAAAAAACAAAATGAGCATCTGGAAAACACAGAATGGGAACACATATATGGTAAATATTAATTCAGAACTTATTCAGAGTATGCAAGCAGCAGGAGCTCGCTTTTGCTGGATTCGTGATAATAACGGAATAGATAATGAAAATGATAAAATCTATTTTCAAGATACGACTGATACTGATGGCGATGAATCAGGCAGAACAAGGAGAGAAAATATAACTGTTGTATGTGCGGATGGAGAAAGTATTACAGGTTATGTTACTCATTGGGTAAAAGGTCCTGCCGCTGCAACAGATCAAAGAGATTGGTTTATTATTCAACCGGGAACCTATCCAACCACTTATTCTACGATTAATTATGTAAATAAAAATGATATGTATATTGAAGAGTTTTAATTGAGACATCTTATAAAATTTTTATATTAAAATTCAACACCTTCTTTTTCCAAATCTTTTTTTAAATTTTTCCAATTTTCATTTACTTGATTTATTAATTCAAATCCAAACTTATATCGTTCCATCATCTCCAAACTCATAATTATTTTTGTATGTTGATATGTCAATTCATTGAGAATTTCATTTATAATAGTCTTATCCTTATTCAATGCTTTAATTAACCATCCTTCCCTTTTTCCAATTATATCTAATCTTTTTCCAATATCCCCCTCATCTATACTTACAAAATAATCCTCTAGATAACTTTTATCACATCCGACCAACACATTTCTACAATTAAAATCACTACATCTAAATATTCCACGAAATACACCTATCTTTGCAAATTCCTTCAAATGTCTTCTACATTCTCCATTTTTAAATGAATGCTTTATATTACTTATTTCCATTGGAACATTCCAATTAATATGTGTAATTTTATTCATAATACAATAAACAACTTTCTCGTCGTCCTTTTCTATAAGCACTTTATGCCAATTATTTTTCCAAGTTTTTTTAGTCTTATCTTTTTTTTCCAGCCTAAAATCTGCAATAACCCTTTTCATTCCAATTTTTCTCAATCCAAATAGCTCTTTACATTCATCTATAACACAATAATCTCTATTATAAAACATACTTTTTCTACTTTCTTTCCAAATTTTGCCCTCGTATTCAAAACACATAACTTTATTTCCACAAGTTTTTTCACTACATAATGTAATTTTATTAATATCTATATCATCTACACATTCAAGTTTTGCTTCCAAATCCTCAAAATTGACTTTTCCTCTCATTTTTTTTATCATTTTATATTTTGCCGCTCTTTCTATCTCTCTAGCTGTCTTCTCTTTTTTCTCTTTTTTCTCTACTTTCTCTTCTTTTTTTTCCACTTTAATCTCTATTTTATTCTCTACTTTAATCTTTTTCTTTTTACCTTTTTTTACCTTTTTTACCTTTGGTTTGAATTTCTCACTATTATACCTCTTGCGCCATTCCTGCACATAAAACTGTTTATCTTCGTCAATAACTAGAGACCCTTCAATGGCAAAATCTTTCTTACCTTTTCCCAGTTTTCTTCCCAAACTACAATGCATATCCACTACATAATCATCCATCTCCATATAAACTCTATTTTTATATACAGTATCAATTATTTCTTCAGGGGATGACCCTTCCAACTTTTCTTGACATTCTATTTTTTCATTCAACCATTTTTCCAAATTCATATTAAAATCTGACTCAGCATTTTTAAATAATGCTGTATCAATACTTGCTGTCAAGAATATAAATCGTTCTCCTCTTTTCTTTTTATGAAATTCTCCCAGCCTATATTCCAAACATCTTTTCAGCCGAGGGTCAGACATAACATTTTTTCTTGAAAACAAGAACTCCCAAATCATATAAATATTTTCTTTTCTGCGAAATCTTTTCACATTGCCATCTCTTTTACCCATAAATATTTTAAACATCCAATAATAACATTTAACAGCTTCAGTCTTGTCCTCCATTTTAAAATATGCTTTAAAATTTTCAAAATAAAATTTATCCACATCTTGCTCTTTGAAATTTGCCGCATCTATAATACTTTCTGGTGGCTCTATTCCACTATTTTCATTCATCATTGCGTGCTTGAAATACGCCCTAATATCACTATTCCTTCTCAACATTCTTGATTGGAAAACCATCAAATGACAAATTTTATACAACAGACTAAAATCTCCTCTTTTTCCTTTTTCAAACATTTCCATATATCTTCTAATCATCAGATATGTATCACATTCTGCAAACAACATTTCTTCATCCATCATAACTATCAACCTGTTCAACAGATTACTAATTATACCTTTTGTAGCTTTCTTATGCTGTTCTGTAGTTTGCAAAACTTGAAACAAATAAATTTCAGCAACACACCATATCATTTTGTCAAATTCTCTCCTTCTCAGATATTTTTGGACACCACTTTTCAAAATATCCAATTTATACCCATAATAACTAACACTGCTAAAACAGGTTCGCCATTTGGTCATATTTACACCGAATACATTACTCATTATTTGTTCTTTTTTACTACTTATTTTTTGGCTCATTTTGTAATAATAAACTAAGAAATATTTATTTTCAATTTTTTAAAAAAAGAAAATACATTATTAATAATTGCGCTATTATCATTTAAAAATAATAATATTTATAATTATAAATGGATAATAAACAAACCTTGATGACCGCTGGAATTGTTGGTGTTGGGAGTGTTGCTTTAGCGTATTTCGGACATAGTTATCTTACAAACAAAGATAAACCTGTAACTGAAATGGATAAGGCAGTGGATACTGTAGATAAAGGTAGTTTCTTTGATTTTATATTTGGAGATTCATCTAATGATAAAAAAGATGTTACTACAGATGTTACTACTAACGATGTTAAAAAGAACGTAAAAATTGAACTTAACAGATTTTCTACTGATCCAGTTGTAGAGGGAGAAGCTATTAAGGCAACTGTTGGTAAAGCTATAGGTTCATTTAGTGGATTTTTCAGACAAGATGGTGATAAGACTGAAACAGTGGATACAGAAAAGAATTAGACCTAATAGACTTATAAAACTTATTTAAGTAGTTAATATGATTTAATATAATGAATAAATCATATTATTGGGGACAACCAGATATTAGTGTAAAATTTTGTGAACCCAAATATCAAGATTCAACCTGGATTGCAGAATATGAAAATACTGTGAGTGCTACAGCATATGTTATTGTAGGTGCTTTTTTCCTTCAGTTTAGTCGTCTCCAAAAAATTGGGTTATATATAATATTGTTGGGATTGTCAACAATGATAATGCACGGTACCTTGAGATATTATGGACAATGGTTAGATGAATCTAGTATGTTATTATTATCTTTTGAAACCGTAGTCCAACTTAAAAAAACAATTCCTCGATATATTTTTCCTATTATTTTAGCATTTTACACATATTTTAGAGAGACATTTATGGTATTTGGACTACTATTTGCCATATTTCAGATAGCAATAGTTTATTTGGCCAATAAAAAAATAGATTTTGATGATTGGAGGCAGAAATTATTAATAAGAATCTATATAATAATATTTTTAATTTCTTTTGGCTTTTGGTTAACTGACCAATTTTCTTGTGAAACAATTAATGATGTTGTCAATGGACATGCGGTATGGCATATAGGAACAGCTTTGGGAATGTTTTTCGGTTTTATGACTTTTTTAATATAAATTAATAATATAAATGTGGCAGTTTATTTGTGGATTTTGTGGAGGTATTTATGTAGGAACATATTTTGAATGCAAACCTACACTAGAAAAAGTAGTTGATTTTGTTAAAACTTCTATTCCAGATAAAAAGGATGAGGAAGACAAAAAAAAAAAGAACTCCGGTTCTTCATCTTGGTTTAAATAGTATGCTTATATTCTTGCAAGTATATATTTAAATTTTTTAATTTTTTGTAAATTTTTCTTATCATTATGCCAATGATTATTCGAATGACATTGACATTTTTTGACCAACTGATTACTTCTTTTTTTCATTGTTTCTATAAATTTATAATCTCTCCGCAAAACGTTACGATTTTTCCATATAAAGTCAAGGAGAGTATTCAAATTCATCCAAATTTCGTCTATATTTGATTGATTTCTAGTGAGAGGATTATTTCTCCAAACTTTAGTTGCACGCCATAGTGGGTCTAAAACATCGTCTAGAGGTCCATATATTAATTTAGAAGCTTCTTCTCTTCTGGTGAATGGAACAATTTGAACTACTTTTCTACACAAAGGACAAGATTTATCCCATTGTCTCATACATTTTGGATGTATTTTATGACCACAGGAAAGAGTAGGATAAGAATGAGGTATAGAGTTTAAACAAATGCAGCAGGTCTCTTTATGTTGACACGACATGGTTGATTGATTTATACTAATAATTATAAAAGTTTTTTTTCTTCAATTTTCTAAATTTATCCTTAATTTCACTTATGTGGTTGTATTCTAGATTTTTTTACTCGTCGAGTCAAAGCATTATAGCAGCTACATAATATAAGTAGACCTAGACATAAAAGAAGCGCTATTTCTGTAGTATTTTCTGTTGAGAATTGTGTGCTTGCTGTCCCATTGCCTCCTCTAATATAAGAACTATTATTCATTATAAAATATGTTACTTTATTGCAAATCTATTTATGTTTTAAAAGTCTTTCAATTTTCCTTAAGTATGATTTTTATAGTATTTAGTAATTGAGTATGGAATCTATTCTCAATTTTTGAAGTTTTTTGCAAAAGTATTTTGAGATCTTGTGTTTTGGACATTTTAAAAATGTCCAGATCTAGGTTTTTGAAAAAAGTTTCTAAAAAAACGTAAAATTTTCAAAACCACTACAAAATGTAAGAAACAAAAAAAACATATGTAAAAACTAGTGAAGAGAGTTTATGGAGGACCTAAAAAAAGGCACTAAAATAATTAAAAAACTATTTAGTAATTTTTTGTGATTATAATACAATGATAACAAAAAGTTGCAAAAAAGTTGCAAAAAAATATTTATGCCAGAAATGTAACTATACAACGTCACGAAAGAGTAGTTGGGACAAACACGTGTTGACTGCAAAACACATCAATGATAACAAAATGGTAACAAATGGTAACAAATTTGTTGATTTTTTATGCGAATATTGTGGAAGAGGGTATAAATATAACAGCGGTTTATCACGCCACAAGAAAAAATGCCATTCGGGTGAAAATAATTTTGTGGACAAAAGTTGCAAAAAGTTGCAACAACAAAATAAGCTTCTACAAACAGTAGAAAAACTTATAGAGCAAAATACTGAATTAAGTAAAAGAGTAGGGAATAATAATAATAATAAAATTTCAATTAACGTATTTTTAAATGAGAAGTGTAAAGATGCAATGAATTTAGCTGATTTTGTTGATAATATAAAAGTTTCACTTGATGATATGCAATATACAAAAGAGCACGGATATGTTAAAGGAATAAGTAATATATTTGTAAAACATTTAACAGATATGAATGTTACCGAAAGACCAATTCATTGTAGTGATAAAAAAAGATTACAATTTTATGTGAAAGATGAAAATGAGTGGTCCAAGGATAAGACACACGACAAAATAAATGAAACCATAAAACATATTTCTCAACAACAAATAAAACAAATAAAATGTTGGGAAGAAGCTCACCCGAATTATATGAAAGATGATGCGTTAATAGCAGAATGGCATAAAATGATATATACTATGATGGGTGGAACTGATAATTCAGATATTAAAAATAGCACTGAAAATATTAAAAAATGTTTGTCTGATAAAACATATGTCAAGGAAATATTAATAGATTAAAATATTTATATAGTTTAATGGCAGACAGCGATATCGATAACCATTTAGATTCTGAACGCGCATCTGATTCTGAACTTAATACACACGTGGCTCTCGAAATTTCTGAGAATACACAATTAAATACAGAAATGAATTTAATTGGCAACTTGGTTCAGAGAGATGCAAGTGGTAATAAAGCAAAAAATTCTTCACGTAGACGAAATAAAAGAAAAAAGTCGGTAAATATAACAAAATCACTACAATTTAAAGAAGAATTAGGTGCATTATGTCCTCGTAGTTATGATTTATTAGAAACACATTTAAATGGATGCCCATTGAAACTAAATAATTCTATTAGATATAAAAAAACAACGTATGACCAAGTTTCAAAAAAAATTGCTGATAATTATTATCAAAAAAATGAATTTTATTCATCTTCTATGGATATTATGGCTAGTTTTGTAAAAGGTCAAAAACTTATTCATATGGAAGCTTCTACGTTACAAAGTACTAGATTAAATCATTTAATGCTTCCTGCTATTATTTTATCTTCTTGTGCAGCTGTAGCTACAGGAGCTTTGGATTCTTTTCAATGGGGTTCTGTTATACTTGCATCATTAAATGCTATTATTTCTTGCTTATTAGCTGTTGTAAGTTATATGAAATTGGATGCTCAATCTGAAGCCCACAAAATTTCTGCTCATCAATATGACAAATTACAGAGTTCTTGTGAGTTTACATCTGGTTATTTTTTATTTTTTGTATCAAAGACCAATAAAACTAAACAATTGCAAGATGAAAGTATGAGAGCAAAATTAAAAGAAAAAGTAGATTATATTGAATCTAAAATTTCTGAAATTAAAGAAACTAACCAGTTTATTGTTCCAGCTGATATTAGATATAATTACCCTTTAATTTATAATACTAATGTTTTTGCTGTAATTAAAAAAATAGATGGAATGCGCCGCGAATATATGACACTGTTGCACGATATTACTAATAGAATATACTATTTAAAATGGAAGCGCGATAAAACTAATATGCCTGTTAATGAACAAACCATATTAGATAAAAATATTGATGAAATGTATGAATCTAAACGATTTTACATACATAAAATTTTATTGTTAAAATCGGCATTTTCAATAATTGATCAATTATTCCAACAAGAAGTTACTAATGCACAACAATGGGCCAGATATTTTTTAAGCAGTTGTTGTTATAATAAACCCAAACCACCACAAGAAACAAATGAATTTATTAAATATATTTTAGACCCTTTTGACGGTGGAACAATTCATAATTGGGATGAAGAAAAATTTATAGGAAGAAGACAAGATATAAATCACGAAAATAAAAGAAAATCTTTTATGATGACAAGAGGATCTACAATAATACCTTTAAAAGAAAAAAAATCTACAATAATACCTTTAAAAGAAAAAAAATCTAAGAAATGTTGTTGTCTCAGTTAATTTTATATTTATTTATTTTATTTATTTTCCATCTTCAAATACATCGTATTCGGGTTCGCTATCATCATCATTCTTTTCATCTTCTTCCCCACTTGAACACCAGTCACTACAAGAATTTTCATCTTCTGAATCTTCAGATTCCCACTCCTCTTCTTCTTCACCTGCTGATGAGTAAGTTATTATCTCTTCCTCATCATCAACAATATCTCCAGTATTATATATACTGTCTTTTTCTCGCGAGAAGTCACACCAACCTTTTTCGTTGTCGAAATGTGCACCGTTATCATATCCTCCATCATACTGATCCACAAACCCAATAGACTTCCCTCCACCAGAGCCAGGGAGAAATTTAGCATCACTTAAGCGAAGGGGTTTTTTTGTTATCCTACCAATTCTTGTTGTTTGAGTGACTTCACAAAACTGCCTAAGCACTAGGGTACAGTTTATGTCTATGATATAACTCATAATTTCACCAATCAATGGTGTCCCAACTAAATTTTTAATCTTATGTTGTTCGCTTAAGAATAAACCATAACGTTGCAATGATTCTCTATTTACATCCATAACTTGATCTCCATTATGTATATGATTACCCGATATGGCGCATTTATGCGTGTCAATATTAATTCTCCAGTTGAATGCATAACTCATTTTTAAATAATCTATTATTTTGATTTAGTCTTTTTTTAGTAACTTATTTTTAAAAAGTACTTCAATTTTAATATTTGCAAATATTAAAATGAGTAATGAAGAAAAATCAACACACCTTGACAATTTGGAAACAACCAAGCGAATCCTTATTGACGAAATTCAACCTAAATTGAGGAAATAAAAGTTACATTCGGCGGTGGGGGTAAAAGAAAAAATAAAAAAGAAGAAAAAGAAAAAAAGAATCGCCTCTGAGGACAAAGAGTGTCATGCGGACAAAATGAGGGCGTGTGGTATTATGGGTGGAATGGGTTGTGCTGCTTGTTGTGCTGCTGGTGGTTGTGGTATTGGTGTTGCTGGCGCTGCCGGCGCTGCCGGGCTTGGTTTGACTGCGGCGGAACTCGCAATCAAGAAGAAATTATTCAAGCCTCCTGACCTTCGAAGAATGAGTAGAGTGCCACAAAAAAAAAGAAAGAAAAAAAAGAAAAGAAAAAGAACAAGAAAAAAAACAATAAAAAATAAAAGAAAAAAACAAGAAAAAAGAGATAAACATTTTTGATTATAATTCTTTATTAGAATTTGAATTATAATATTTAAGGGAACTACTTAAACATTCCTTAGTTTACTAAGATGTATAGTAAAACAGGTAGGTTCCTACGCCTATGTACAGAAAATTGAAAAAAGGTTGTGGGACCTTTAGTAGGCAGCCTAGAGACCAGAGGAAGTCCCATATAGTCCAGTTGGTTAGGATACTCCGCTTTCACCGGGGTGACTCGGGTTCGAATCCCGATATGGGAAGTAGTTTGACAATACTAATCAAAAATGTCCAGAACAGATGTAACTGCGATAAATGAGGCAAGACAAGATGTTCACTGGAGTACGGTAAAATAGCCGATTTAGCTCAGTTTGGTAGAGCGCGCGCCTTTTAAGCGCGTGGTCGTGGGTTCAATCCCCACAATCGGCACTATAACTAAGAAAAAATTTTAATACAAGCCGATTTAGCTCAGTTTGGTAGAGCGCGCGCCTTTTAAGCGCGTGGTCGTGGGTTCAATCCCCACAATCGGCATCCTTATAAAAGTTTCTATGCTATCTTTCCCGAGCGGTCAAAGGGGGTGATTTCAAGTGTCACTGGCGTAAAGCCTTCGCAGGTTCAAATCCTGCAGATAGCATCCGGCGTTATCGTCTAATGGTTAGGACGCTGGTCTTTGAAACCAGTAATCCGGGTTCGATCCCCGGTAATGCCTATTTTTTTTACTAGATAATTGTTAATATTATATTAAAAATTATTTTTTCTTTGGATGAGTAAATTGTATATATATTGCCCCTAACGATAATACTATATATATAAGTGGCAAACCATCAAGTAGATAATTACTGGGATTTTTTTTATTCATCAAGCTATGATTTATCATTGCATATTGTAAACTACTTATTATTATCATAATGACGCCAAATCCCATAATCCAAAATTTTTTGAAACTTCCTGCAAGAGTAGCAATACCAAACCCAGTCCTCATATAAGCTAAATATGTTCTTTGATTTGCAAGTTTTGTTCTCTGAATAGCTAAATCTGTTTTTGTAAATGGCATTACTAATATACATTGAGAAATATATATTAGTATATTTATTTTTTTCGCGTTTTATTTTTTTTATGTTCGCGTTTCATGCATTTCTTATAAGATTTTGCATACCGAGTTAAACATTTTTTCATTCTTTTTAGAGTAGATTTCTTTTTAGGCTTATATTTTCGCCCATCACCTAAAACATGAATACAATGTTTCCACTCAGGACAACCAGGGCCTACGCAACATACTCTTTTTTTCTTAATTTTTTTTCTTTTAGTTTTACGGCGTTTTTTTCTTCTTTTAGCTTTGCGTCTCCCCCGTTTTGATTTTCTTTTACCTCCTATGTCTGCAAGTTTTGTTCTCTGAATAGCTAAATCTGTTTTTGTAAATGGCATTTATATAATTTGTTTATATTATTTTTATTTTAAGCCATAAAAATATTAGTTACCTACCAAATTCGTATTTAATTGTTGACTAACTACAACAAATGTAACACATTTACTCATATGTTTTATTTTATGAGCATTAATATAAGCACAAGTTGACCTTAATCCACCCAAATAATCCAGGACAGTAGTTTCTATAGCACCCTTATATTTGATCTTAATACATCTTCCCTCACTCGACCTATATTGTGCCATCTTTCCATAATGTTTTTCCATTGCGTGTTTACTACTCATACCATAAAATAATTTATATTTCTGCCCATTCTCTTCAACAATCTCTCCAGGATTCTCGTCGTGTCCTGCAAATACACCACCACACATTACAAAATCTGCACCTCCGCCAAATGCTTTTGCCATATCTCCCGGACAAGTAATCCCACCATCTCCTATAATAAATCCTCCGCAACCGTGTGCAGCGTCAGCACAGTCGATTATTGCGCTAAGTTGCGGCACACCAACCCCAGTTTTTAAACGAGTTAAGCAAGCACTCCCTGGACCTATTCCGATTTTAACACCATCAACCTTTCCATTTATTATAAGTTCTTCAACCATTTCTCGTGTAGCAACATTTCCAGCAACAATGATTTTATCTGGAAAAACTACTCTTAATTTTGCACAATATGTTACTACCTGTTCCATATAACCATTTGCAACATCAACACATATCCATTTTGCTTGTGTAAATTTCACAAGATCGTATAAAGAAGACATTTGACTTTCATCTATACCTGTAGATATCATATAATAATCTGGATTCAATGGATTCCCTTCCTTATTTCTTTTTGAAAAGTCGGCAATATTATAAAACTTATTTAAACACGTTATCATTTTATGCTTACTTAAAATATCATATATTTCAAATGTCCCAGTTGTATCCATATTTGCTGCAATAATGGGAACTCCTGTCCATTTCATGGTTGAATGTGGAAAAGAAAATTCCCTCTCTAAATCAACTTGACTTCTAGAAGATATAGTAGTTCTTTTTGGACGAATTAAAACATTATGAAAGTCCAGTTGTGGAGTTGTTTCTATTTTCATTATAAATAACAGCTTGTTTAAATTTTAAGTATTTATTAAAATTTAATTATTTGTTTTATTTTCTCCTTATCCGTGTTTTACGTTTTCTACGTGTTTTTTTTCTTTTTCTACGCGTTTTTTTTCTTTTTCTTCTTCCTTTTCTTTTTTGTGCTTTTATAGAATTTCTAAAACCTCCACCAAACAAATCTGCAACCTCCCTCCTAACAGCGTTCTCCCGCGCTCTATCGTGTTGACTCAAATCGTTTATAAATGTTTGTTGTGTTATGCCACTGACATTATCAGCTAAAACTCTTTTAATTCCCACAACTTCTTTTTCAAGTTTGTGCAGTTTTTGCATCGGGGTCAATCTTCTAGCCATATATAATTACAGTATAAAAAAATATAATACAATTTTTTTTATATTTTTTAGTTTTAATTTATTTGTTATTTACAATTTGCGGAAATTACAACCATCAATCCAAATACACATTTGAGGTGCATCTACGACTTTTGATTCGGGATTCCACCAACCCACTACATACGCACCTTTGGAATCTTGGTCTTCATTCATGTAAACGTCACAGTCCTTAAAATTTTTCAGATAGAATTTCAATACATTTTTCGCTTTTTCTTGAAATATTTCAAAAGCTTTCTTTCCTTCTTCTGATTCTTTTGCCAATTTTTTTAGTTTCATATGTTTCATGACTGCTCTTATATGTTCAGTAAACATTGCCTTAAAATCTTGTTTCTTAAGTTCAACTTTTTCCAAAGCGAATTTTGAAACTATATCATTTATTTTTACCACATCATCATCATCATCATCATCAACGTCTTCTTCTCCACCAAAAGCATTGCCACTATATACTGAAATTTGTCCCTCCACAATCATAGTTGACTGAGCGACGTAAAGACCCTCTGGAAATACTGTGTCTTTTCCAGCGATATTTTCCCACGAATCAGAACATAATTCTGAATTGGTAATTTTGCATGAAAGTACCTTAACCATATTGTAATATTGTTTTATAATATCTTTATATATTACGATTTATACTTCAATTTTCTAAAAAACGTAATACAGAAAAATTGTATATCAATTCAGTTGATATTTAATTAAATTATATTATTTTTTAAAATATTTTTTCGTCTTTCTTTTCTTTCTTTTTCTACGTGTTTTTTTTCTTTTTCTATGCGTTTTTTTTCTCTTTCTGCGCGTTTTTCTGCGACCACCTTCTTTTGCTTTTTCTCTTATTCGTCTCGCCGTTCTTTCTGCAATACTTAAATGATTTGCCAATGAACCCAAATCATCAACGGAAGGTAATTTTAATTGATTAAATTCATTTCTGTTCAGATAATTTGTTGCCCTCCTCATATATTCTTCTGTATTTTGATGTGCTCGACTTTGAGCCTTAGGAGCGAATCGATGGTAGGCTTCATCTGCATAGGTTCTGCTGGCATTCATTGCGAGTTGTAAATTTGCGTCACTTTTTAATTGAGCTAGTCTATTATTGACACCATTTCCGTGAAGTGATTCAGTTAAATCTACAACTATATTATTCCACGCTTGTGCTATATTATGAGTGTAAATTTCTAGGTCTTCATATACTACATTATAAATAGGTTGGATTCCATCATAATCCACGCTTTTACTTGAGCCACTTGAAAGTTCTTTTTTTTTTAAATCTGGACCATAATAATCGAATTTTCCTTTTCCCTTATTGCCATTAGGATTCCAAATCTGTAAAGTCAGACTAGCACATCCCATATCAATATATATACCTGGTCCCAACGTTTCCACAATTGTTTTTAGAGAGACATCGGTTTTATTTTTTATTGAATCTTCAATAAATCTTTTAATATTTTTATGTTTTGATGGACTAGAATCATCCCAACCTATATTTCTAGGATGAAGTTGTGGAAAATTAGTTATATAATGATCTCCAAAATCTGTGACAGTTACTTTAGTTGTAGAGTAAGGTTGTTTTACAGGTCGCGCCTGAATATTTGCTTTTATCGATTCTTTTTTTGTATTAGCTAAAGCCTCTATTTTATGCTTATCCTGTGTATAATATGAAGGTTGCCTTCCTAACCATTCATCGTAAACACTGCCATCTGTTAAACATAATATACCCCACGCTTCTCGACTTGATTCACCGTGTTCCCAAAATTGGTAACCTTTATTTATTACACTATAACCTGGTGGTGCATATATTGAATCAGCGTATCGGTTATCTTCTCTAAATAAAAAGGTTTTAAAATCTGGAGATAGTAATAATTCCCTTGTTTCAGATGGTGCTGAAACAATTCCTGTTCTAAAATCTTTTTCGGCGGAACATCCTCTTGCATCAAAGCCTGTAGGTGCTCCTTGTATTACAAAAACTCCACTATTTACAGGAGTTTTAAAAAAGTTTACTCTGGTTGGAAATCTACCTCTTCTTCCATCATTAACAGATTTTAGAGTAAATCCTTCTCGCAATTGACTATTATAGCTATATTGCGCTTCATCATCTACATTTTCCTTACTCATATTTTCTGGGGGTTTTAATTCTACAAAAAATTCGTCAGATGAATGAGCATTTATAACATAAATAGGAAGATTATCATAACCTATATTTTTAGACCCTTTAAGTTTTCTTTTCAGCAAAGCTGTTGCCGCTTTGTTATCATTTTTTGCATTAGAAATCATACTAATTCCTTTTAACAGGCAATCATTTATAGCCATCCGTTCTTGTGTTACCATGCCTAATGGTTTTTCTGTTGTATCGTCAAATAATTCTTTTGAGAAGACTATATCTCTTTTTACACACCTACCTTCATTAGTAGTTTTTCTTATTTGTGTCGCTGTTCTTCCGTGAGGATTTTTACTCGCTCCTGTTGCTAAAGATGCCATTAATATATATTACATTGAGAATATATTAATTTATCTTTTTCTGTGTGTTTTTTTGTATTTTTTCTTTTTTCTCTTTTTTGTTTTATTTTTGCCTCCAACACGGCCACGAGTTCCGACAACTGTTGCCATTGGTATGCCAGTTAATATTGGTTCCGCTTTTGATGCCATCATAGTTCTTATTTTACCACCATCAATTTCAACTGCATTTTGAACTTCTGTGGCTTCAGGCAATACATTATACATAAACTGACGATGAAGATTATGAGTTTCCACAGCATTTTTAGCTTCTTCTAGTGTAAAATTTCTGTTTGGAAATAATTGTCCAGCACGACTCATTATTCTGCCTCCCTCTCTTCTTTCTCTTTCTTCTCTTAGTCTTTCTCGCTGGCGCCTTGACCTTTCTAATACTGCTTCTCTTTCTCGCTGTTCTCTTTCCATCCTTTCTCTCCAAAATCTAGCAGTGTCTTCTGTTACTTCTCCAGCGAAAGGTCTTCCACCGCGTTTCTTTCTTTTCTTTTTTCGTGTTTTCTTTTTTCGTCGTCCCCCCATTGTCGCATTATTGATTTTATTTTTAACTTTATTTTTTTTGGACAAAACTTTTGCAGTTTTTCTTTTTGATTCTCCACCACTACCATCTGAATTGTTATTGTTGTTATTATTTTGACTTTTCTCTCTTAAACCCATTCTAGCTAAACGTAACTTATGCATCTTTATATCGCGATTTTTTGCAGCTAAACGTAATTTAGACATCTCTTCCGCGTGATTTTTTTCTGTTTTATTATGACTTCTTTGTCTTAAACCCAAAATAGCTAAACGTTGCTTTGACCTTTCTGTATTTTGTTTTTTTAGTATATCAGTCATATATATATATATATTGTAAAGAAATAATTTGAAGCATAATAATATTATATAGGGCTACCGCCCTATATCTAACGCGTCAGGCGCGCCCGCCACAACACAAAAAAAATAAAAAAAAGAAAAATAATAATTTTTAGAAAATTGAAAAACTTTTTGTGATACTTTAGTAAGGCATAAATCAACAGAAAAACTAGCAAATAAAAAAAGCAAAAATCAAAAAA